>C687J13239_1001462_pt1 | contig 9628 bp, 10 predicted proteins | sample RifGroD2_FD_13239 | JGI IMG/M metagenome (IMG submission 13239) | reverse complement strand
TGAATGATAAGCCGGCACATATTTTTTATTGGCCTAGAAAATCTTAGATTGTTCTTTGAAAAAACTTTTTAACACGGATAGCAAAAAAGCTATCCGTTTTTTATTTTTTGTGCTATAATATTTGTATATGAAAAAATATATTTTAATTAATTTTGTTATTGTTTGTACTATATTGCTGGTTTCGATTAGCACTTGTTTTGCTGGTGAATGTAATCCTGACACAGAAACTTGTCTCAAAAATCCGTTAGGTAACACAATAAACGACAAAGAGGGTAACCCGAGTATAAATGTTCTCGTTGGCCAGCTAATAAATGGCGTGCTTGGTTTGGTTGGGTCTTTGGCGCTTGCGATGTTTATTTATGGCGGGTTTACGTGGATGCTGGCGGCCGGGGACTCGGGCAAAGTGCAGAAAGGAAAGGATATTTTGATTTGGGCGACGATTGGGATTGTGGTTATCTTTTCGGCTTATGCGGTGGTTAAGTTTGTATTAGAAGGGGTTTTAGGTACTTAGGTACTTGGGTACTTAGGGAATGGGGAGTTTTGGGAGTGGCTAAGTAAGAAGTGAGAAGTGAAAAGATAAAAAGGTTTGACTGGGGTGGGGTTTTGTGATAGGAATAGAGTGCAAACGATAAGGAATAATAGGAAAATTATATTATTCTGTTAATTTATAAAAATTGACATGTGGTCTTGACAAAAATATGAAAAAGTATTATACTAGAACCATTAATTTAAGTACATTAAAAGAATTTTCAAACCTAAAGAAAGGAGGTATCTACCATGCAATATAAAGTTGAGTTGCTAACGGGTATCAGACCCACTGGCGATTTAACGATCGCCAACTATCTAGGGGCAGTTGCACCCATTATTGAACTCCAGGCCCAGGGCGTGTCTCCGGTAGTTTTCGTTGCCAATCTCCATGCGATTACTGACAACGAACCAGCTATTGTGCGACAGTACTTACACGGAGTAGTAGCAGACTATATCGCACTCGGAATAGATCCTAAAAAAGCAAATATTTATCTCCAGTCAGATATAGCAGGGGAAATAACTACATTTACTGCATTTTTGGCAAGACTTATTTCCGTGTCTGAACTTTTAAGAGTGCCAACGCTGAAAGATAAGCTTAAAAACAACGCACGGCCGGAAACAGCGAATGCTCTTCTTTTTCTCTATCCGGTCCTAATGGCAGCTGATATTTTGTTGAACAAAGCCAAAAACGTACCAGTGGGAGAAGATCAGCTCGCGCACATGGAGGTTACACGCCTGCTTGCCAATAGATTCAATAAAAGGTATGGGGATATTTTTCCGATCCCTCAGGTGCAACAGGTCAAGTCATTACGTATTCTCTCTGTAAAAGGAGATGGCAAGATGAGCAAAACCAATCCTGGTGGCGCCATCTTTTTAACGGATGATTTGAAGACGGTTGCCAACAAAATCAAGGTGGCTGAGACTGCTTTCGAAGGGGTAATGAACGAGAAACTGGAAAGTCATATTCTGATTGCCAAAGGATTGGCAAAAACTGAATCGGAACGCAGTGAAGTAGACGCTATCATCGAGTCGCACAAGAGTGGCAAGCCGGTAATGGGCCAATTCAAGCAGATATTAACTCGCATCATTCAAAACTTTATTGAGGAATTTCAGACTAAAAGAGCTGAAATCACTAGAGACCCTTTGTATATTCCATCTGTCTTAGAAGAAGGGTCCAAGGTGGCAAGAAAAAATGCTACTGAAACGCTTGGTGAGGTTAGAAAGTTCATGCAATTTGATTAACATTAACAGCCGGGGTTATAAGCTATAAAAGCAACCCCGGCTTTTTTTAGAAAAATATGAAAAATCAAAAAATACCGAGAAATCTACAAAATTTAAAACCGTTTTTTCATGACATCGATTTAGGGAATGGGCTTAATACCGCACCGGAGATTTACAGAATGAGAGGGGCTGTTAATTTTTTCTTCCCGCCACTTTTGAAATTATTTGGAGGATCATTTAAAAATTTAAAAATTTTGGATGTCGGGTGTAACTGTGGCGGGTTCTCCTTTGAGGCAAGCAAATATGGCCCAAAAGAAATAATAGGCATTGACGCCGATGGTAAGAACATTGAGCAAGCTAATGCTATCAGGAAACATCTGGGAACGAAAAATGTTAAATTTTTAAAACTCACCGCGGAAGAAATCAATAAAGAGGATTTTGGAAAATTTGATATTACAATTCTTGCAGGAATACTTTATCACTTGGAAGATCCTATTGGTATGATGAAAAGAATTTCTGAAGTGACTAACTCAACCCTTTTAATTGATGCCCATGTTCATTATAACAATGAACAAAGTGAAGATATTCCTTCGTGGTGGATGTTAAACGATATGGACGAGAATGATTTTGAAGGTTTATTCGTCGGCGATGAAATATTGTCAAAAGAGAAATATATAAAATTTGAAAGACAAGCTGAAATAGATTATGGAAAATTGCAAAATCAATTTATTTCATCTCCGCACACAGAGAGGGAATTAAAATTTATTAAAGAGCATATTCCTCACCCTTCAAGAGAAACTTGGAAAAAATATGGAATTGGCGCTTCGAGTAAAAATAATTTAGCTCTAATTCCAAACAAGAAGGCTCTTATTAAACTTTTAAGATATTTTGGCTTTGAAGATATTCTAGAAGTAATTCCCCAGAGGTTTTTTGAAATACCATATAAAATGAAGTATCGCATTGGCCTTATTGCAATGAAACGTGATAAAAAAGGGCCGTTTCCGATTTCAGAATATCAAAAATTAAGAGAGGGTTAACTAGAAGAGAGAAGCGCTTTTTGAATCATTCGTTTTAATGTCTCTTTGTTTCTTTCTCTTAAAACATAAATAACAGGATGGCGTTTATTGAAGACGATTAAATTTGGATTTCTCTCCAATATTTCGTAATTAAAAGTGTCTAATGCTAACTTTTTTATATCTTTAGCGGTTTTAAAATCATTGATTTCACTTTGTTTTTTATCATCCATTAAACCTCTTTTAGCAAAGCTCGCCAATCTTAGTGCAAATTGATCTTTTGATTTAACTATCGGGATGATAATGGAATAAAACCAAAGAAAAAGTCCCTCAAGCCAAGTTGGAATGATTAAACTAGGAATTCTCTGTTTATTTTTTGGAAGAAGATTTTTGACAATCTCTCCAAAAACCATTTCGCCGTTAGTAACATAAACTTCGACGGGTTTCTGTCCACGAGAGGGAATTTTATTCATTTCAAAAATATGATAAATAATCTCTGCTAAATCATCAACATCTACTACACCTACTTTAAAACCAAAAAGCCATCTGTGAGAAAACTTCAACTTGTTCCATAAAATTGGAGCGACTGATTTCATTTTTTGTTCGCCTTTGCCCTTAATGTAATGTGGTACAAAATGAAAATCGCATAAATTGCTTTTTTCTATTTTTTGACGAGCAACTTTTTTTGCGTATTCGTAAGGCGAAATCTTTTTGCTTTCTTTTTTTTCAGCAAAAGAACCCATGTTTATAAAAAGACAATTTTTGTTTTGATACTTTATAAATTTCACTAATGTAAAAACGCTCTCTAGCGTGGTGATATTTGATTTTAGAATTTCATCAGCCGATTTTGAGGTTTCACCTACAAGATTTATAATTTGTAAAATGGATGAAGAAGGTTGATTTAATTTTTTTAACAATTGGATCCAGATATCGGTTTGAGACCATTTTTTATCGACTAAATTTACATTTAACGCAAACAAAAGAAAGCCGTTGGAAATAGATTTTGCAAAGAGATTTTTATCATAACCGTGAAGAGATAATTTATTTTTCGCTTCCTTCAAATTTTTGGATCTTGTCAAGATAACAACCTTCCAATTATTTTTCAAATACTTATCTGTTACTGCTCTTCCAACGAAACCCACGCCTCCTAAAATGAAAATCGTTTTAATCTCATTCATATGTTTTATTTAAAAAGCGAATTCATATTGAATTTATACTTTTTATTTTCAGTTTTTTTCCAAGCATTTTTTAAACTAATAAAATATTTGAAGTAATCATTCTTAAATTTTAACCAGTCTTTATTTTTGGCTTGAAAAGCCGCATTCGCCTGATCGATCTTTTTTAAATCCCAATCAGAAACTAAATTAATCATCTGTAAAATAATTTTTTCGTCTTTCGGGCTACACTTTAAAATTTTTTGTTTTATTTTATATACAGAATCATCGAGGTTAATAGAAGATTCTGGGATACTTTTTGACATTTTAGGAAAGCCGTTCAGGCCTCCAATGAGATGACCAAACGTTGCTGCGACTAAAGCATTTTCGCTAACAAATTGTTTTTTATAATTTTTGTTAAATCTTTGTATCACGAGATTGGCCAATTTAGGAAAATAATACTCTTCTATACCTACAAAAACCAGTATTCGTTCTTTCTTTTTCAAAATACATGGCAATAGAACGTCAGCTATCGTAAAATTAGCATCGACGAAAGTTGGAAAATCTTTTCCCTGAATACCTAATTTTTTATACAAATTCGTACTTACTTCTTCATTTTTTAAAAAATCTTTAACTGTCAGCATTTTTGAGGTTAAACTTGAAGCTACAAGCAAATTAAAATTGTTGTGAGTTCTTAATTCTCCTTTAAAGCCCAAAGACCGGATAAACTTAATGAATCTTTCTGTTAGGTAATCAATTTTTTCTATTGAAATATTTCTTGAATTATATGCACCTAGATTAGAGATGATAATTGTGGAGTCAATACCAGTTTCTCTTTCAAGAAATATAGCCCTCAAAATTATTGAAAGAGTGCCTCCTGTTGGCGCATTAGTTGGTCCGAAACCAGTCACAAGGTGTTGTTTTGATTTGGGAACATCGTTAAATTTATCCAGATTATAGTGGCAGGAAAACATATTTTTCAGAAAGTTGAAATCAGTAATGGTTCCGATGGCAACAGATTTATTCGGATAAGAATAACCTTCTTTTAAAATAATATTTTGGACGAAAGATTGATCCATCTTTGCCTCTTTTAAAGCATGTTCAAGATTTTTTTTGGCAATTTTTGTTTCCGATAAGATTTTTTTAGCAGAGTTTTTCATAATGTATTTTATTAACAATGATTGGCAAATTTATTTACTAAACTATTAAATTTTCCTTTGTCGCCACCAGAATAGACGACTAAATCTTCAAGAACCTTAATTCCGGCGCCAGAATTAATTGTCTCTAGTGCTAAATCGGCCCCCTTCTTTAGATCGTTAATTATTCCTAGCCCCGAGAGGTTCAAGGCAACCTCCATCGCTACTGCTTGTTTAAGTTCTTGATTTCCATTGCCAACTAAAATCATAATAAACCTCTTAAGATTTTCATTCTGATTTTGTGTCGTTACAATATATTTAAATGATTTAAAATCAAACCCAAAATCCAAAGGCGTGATCTCTTGAATAGTAATTTGATTTTTAATAGTTTGGGCAATTTCAGTATTGCCTGATATAGAAATTTGATCAATCACTGATGTCCCGTGTGAATTTTTTCCTTGGAGTACAAGATGTTTTTTGTCTGGGTATAACCTGCTCAAAATTGCCAAACATAATTTTGTAGATCCACTTGTTAAACCATAATTAATTAAATCGACGTTAATTGGATTTACTATAGCTGATCCGCCGACTAATCCGGCAAAGACTTGGATATTATGCAAACGATTATCGTATATGTGATTTAATCGAGGAACAATCGTGTTTATGTCAAATACCCCTAGTTTTGTTATGAGCGAAATATCGGCCATCTTATCAATCGGTATATTTAAATTTACTCCAACAAGTTCGAAAACGTCACTCGACCCAGTTACGCTGGAGGTCGCCCTTGATACTGTTTTTTCTACCACGATATTTTCACCAATTTTTTTACCAGTTGCCGCTGTTATAATAGCCGCCATTGAGCTTATGTTTAATAATTTAATTTCTTTCTTTCCACTGCCGGCCATGCTAATCACTTTTACTTTATTTTTATCAAAATTTAGTTTTCGTTGAATATCAAAATTATCTAGGTTAAAAGCTGATTTTATTATTGCTATTCCGCATTCAATTGCTCTTTCAAAATTTTCAGTACTATTCATAAATAGCCACAATGAACCATAAAAGCATCCCATTAAAATATCTCGGTGTCTTCCGTTATTATCGGGAATTTTGAGAATGTTTAAAAATATATTTCCTACTTCGGTGGAGGTAAAAATTTTTCCTTTTAAAAAAGAAAGGCATTTTAGAAAATTTTCATCTGTTTTAAATTTTTCAAAACTGTTATCTGGGAATTCACCAAACTTTGAAAAATAATGAACAGCCAAGATCCCTTTGTATATATTTAAATTGCGGTCAGAACTATTGATTAAATTTAGTATTTCAAAAGCTTCTGGTTTTTTAAAATTCTTACCATTTGTTATGTGTTCTGTAAATTTAACGACTTTATTAGTCGGATTTCTCATGTCATTTGTTCTAAGACTTTATCATTATTTTGCTTATCGTAACATAAAAAAATACATTTGTAAATTTAATGACATAAATTGTAACAGTATAAACAAGTGCTAATTATTGCATATTTTAAAACAATAAACTTATAATAATTTTTATATTATGATATAATAAGTTTAGGATTTGCCAGCTAATAAACGGCGTGCTTGGTTTGGTTGGGTCTTTGGCGCTTGCGATGCCTGTCCCTCGAAGCGCAAGCATAGTGGGATTTATTTATGGTGGGTTTACTTGGATGCTGGCGGCCGGGGACTCGGGCAAAGTGCAGAAAGGGAAGGATATTTTGATCTGGGCGACGATTGGGATTGTGGTTATCTTTTCCGCCTACGCGGTGGTTAGATTTGTATTGGAGGGGGTTTTAGGTACTTAGGGAATAGGGTGTTTGACTGAGGCGGGGTTTTGTGATAGTAATAGAGTATAAATATAAAAATATGGCTTCAATGAATATACAAATTAAAAATAATTCTCAAAACCAAAAAATGGTAATTGAATTGGATGCGGTTAAATTTGAAAAATTGGTAGCCAGTTTTGGGTTTTTTAGTGATGATTTTTGTGAAAGCGTAGAAAGGGCGGAAAAAGATTATAAAGCCGGCAGAGTGAAAAAAATAAAATCATTACAATTTGATTTTTAAAATATAAAATATGTTAAAAAATATATCAAAAAATATCTACTCATATACAGTAAATTATCAAGAAATACCTGAAGGCGGATATCAGGTTACTGCTCCTTTGTTACCAGGCCTAATTACTTATGGTCGTGATTTGGAAGAGGCTAAAAAAATGGCGAAAGACGCTATTCGATGCTGTATTAATTGAATGGATTAAGGATTAAATCAGTTATATTCATGAAAAAAGAATTAAAATTGCCAAAATTTAAAAACGAAGATGAAGAAAGACGTACCTTACCAATCATTCATTAAAATGATTTTGGATGAAAAGATAAGGCAAGATAATTACTGTCGATAATGATTAATATTTTTTTATGTTAAAAAAACTTCCTGTTTGATTAAAAAACAGGAAGTTTTATTTTTAAACGATTTTTTATATTCCCGGAATAATCCGTCGTAGCTGTTCAAAGCGCGACACCTTTGCCGCTTGCATGATCTTTTCTTTGGCGCGGTGGCTTTTGACAAATTTGAGCCAGTCGCGGTTCGGGCCTTTGCGTTTTTTGTCGATAACGATTTCGACCAAGTCGCCGTTTTTGAGGGCGCGGTCCAAGGGGGCGATATCGGTGTTGACCAAGGCGGCCATGGCCTTGTTGCCGATTTCGGTGTGCACGGCATAGGCAAAATCGATCGGGGTGGAGTTTTCCGGCAGGTCAAAGACATCGCCCTTGGGGGAGAAGACAAAGATGCGGTTTTTAAAAACATCGACTTTTATTTTTTGGATAAAATCATCCGTATCTTTGGCGTCGCGCTGGATATTCAAAAGATCCTGGATCCAGCGCGGTTGTTTACCGGGCTTGGCATCGCCTCCGGTCATTTGTTTGTAGTGCCAATGCGCGGCAATGCCGTATAGGGATTTTTCGTGCATTTCCGGAGTGCGGATTTGGAATTCAGTGGCCTTGTTTTCCGGACCGAATACGGTAGTGTGTAGGCTGGAATAGCCGTTGGGTTTTGGCACCGCAATATAGTCCTTGATGCGATTGGCTTTTGGTTTCCAAAGGCCGTGAATTATGCCAAGGGTTTTGTAGCAATCCTGGATCGTCGGGACAATAACGCGCAGGGCGAATACATCGTAGATTTCGTCGAACTGCCTATCTTTTTGCTGGATTTTTTTGTAGATGCTATAAAGATGCTTGAAACGGCTTTCGATTGTAAAGGTAATATTGTTTTCCTGCAGTTTTTGGCCTAGGATATTTTTGACTTTTTGCGTATATTTATTGCGTTCGACTTTTTTTTCAACCTCGTATTTATATTCCAGTTTTTTGTATTCTTCCGGATACAAGTATTTAAAACAAATATCTTCCAATTGCCATTTCAGGCGCCAAACGCCGAGAATGCCGGCGATGGGAGCATAGATTTCCATTGTTTCTTGGGCAATACGCAGGCGTTTTTCTTTGGGCAAGGCATCAAGCGTGCGCAGATTGTGCAGACGGTCGGAAAATTTTATTAGGATGACGCGCACATCTTTGGCCATTGCCAAAAACATTTTTCGCAAACTTTCGCGATAACGTTCTACACCCCGGTATTTTATTTTGCTTAATTTGGTAATGCCCTCGACCAAAAAGGCGACTTCTTCGCCAAAATTCTTTTGTATGTCCTCTAATGTCCTATCCGTATCCTCCGGGACATCATGCAAAATTCCGGCAATCACCGTATTCAAATCAGCCTTGATTTGCGCCAAGACAAAGGCAGTATGCAGACAATGCTGGATATAGGGTTCTCCGGATTTGCGTTTTTGGCTGCCATGCGCCTTTTCCGCGTATTCATAAGCCAAAGCCAAAAGGTCCGTATCAGCCTGCGGATCATTTTCTTTGACTTTGTTTATAATTTGGTCGATGGTCATGGATTTAGATTTTTTGTATTTTTTTATTACTTTATGTTATAATAATATTACAAAACTGTGGATTAGTCAAAATTTTAATTTTGTATTTGTCATTCCCGCGAAGGCGGGAATCTCGGTGTTAAAATAGATAAATCAGAATACATATGAATTGTTTAAAAGTCATAAATTATAGAAAAAATATTTTATTATTTTTTAACCAAGATTCCCGCCTTCGCGGGAATGACAGGTGAAGAGAATTAATATCTCATGATAGCACAAAAAAATAAACTAATACTACTAAACTGCTTAATCATAGTTGCGGTTTTTTTTATTGGTTTAAATTGCGTAAGTGCGCAAACTCCGGAGATTGGCATCGATTATGCGGCGAATGTCGGATTGATTGATCCAGGGGACAAGGATGTTCGGGTTTTTATTGTTGAAGTTGTTCGTTATTTTATTACTTTTTTGGGTATAATCGCTGTGGCCATGGTGATGTATGCCGGTTTTTTATGGATGACATCGGGCGGGGATCCGGAAAAGGTCAATAAAGCCAAGAGCGCTTTGATTAATTCGGTTATCGGTTTGATAATAATAATTTCTGCTTTTGCGATTGTTACTCTTATCATAAATTTTATGGAAGGCGGCG
>C687J13239_1001449_pt1 | contig 9706 bp, 4 predicted proteins | sample RifGroD2_FD_13239 | JGI IMG/M metagenome (IMG submission 13239) | reverse complement strand
GAAGCAGAAACTCCCTCGACTGAATATGAAATTTCTTTGATTCATATCAGAAAGCTGACTGCAACAGATGTGTTGCCATCACAAGATCCATGGATGCCTACGTTGCTCTCTGGAAAAAGCCTTGATAGAGCCGAAGTAGTGACTGATCCACAGACAGGACAGGTGCAAGTATCACTTCTCTTTGATAGTGAAGGAACAGCATTGTTTCGAGATATCACAGAGCGAAATGTTGGCAAGCAAGTAGCGATTTTTCTTGATGGCAGCGTTATTAGTGCGCCTGTGGTTCAGACGATTATCACTGATGGACGAGCGGTCATCAGTGGTGGATTTGATCTTACCGAAGCACGTCTTCTTTCTCAGCGTCTCAATGCAGGTGCATTGCCCGTGCCGGTTGATCTGGTGAGTCAGCAGACTGTCGGAGCATCACTCGGAGCTGCATCTTTTTCCTCCAGTGTAAAAGCTGGCATTGCCGGCATTCTCCTAGTCATGATTTTCATGACATTGTTTTATCGATTGCCTGGGTTTATTTCTGTCTTGTCATTGACCGTGTACATTGCTGTATCGCTTGCCGCGATGAAACTGATCGGCGTCACCTTGACCCTTGCTGGTATTGCCGGATTTATTCTGTCTATAGGTATGGCTGTGGATGCTAATGTCTTGATCTTTGAGCGTATGAAAGAAGAACTGAAAGATGGAAAGAGTCTGCGCGGCGCGGTAGAAGAAGGGTTTCTTCGAGCGTGGACCTCTATTCGAGATGGAAATGTCTCAACATTGATCACCTGTGGATTCCTCATGTTCTTTGGATCAAGTTTTGTCAAAGGATTTGCGATTACGTTGTCCCTTGGTATTTTGGTCAGTTTGTTCAGTGCCATTACGGTCACACGTATTCTTCTTCGTTTTATCGTGCCATGGTTTACAGAGCGGGGGAATGTTCTTTTCCTCGGTGCCAAAGGCCGCGAAGAAGTCTAATCTTCAGTATATGAATATTATCAAGCATAAAAAGATTTCATTTGTCGTCTCAGGCGCGTTGTTCCTCACGAGTGTTGTTCTCTTGTTCACGATTGGGCTCAAGCCGGGGATAGATTTTACTGGAGGATCACTTTTGGAAGTATCGTTTACTGAATCTCGCCCTTCTATTGATGAGGTATCACAATCACTTGCGCATCTCGATCTCGGAGAATTGCAAGTCCAGCCTGCCGGCGAAGATCACATGATTTTGCGATTCAGATATATTACAGAAGATGAACATCAGACTATTCTTTCTGCACTGCGCGATGCATTTCCAGCCGAAGCTCAGCCTTCAGTAGAGAATAGCGATGCTGCTGTTGATGAAGAAACAACAGGCGTGACGATTGAAACAGAAGAAGGCGAGGTTATGGTTATTGAAGATGCGTTGGTTGCTCCTACGACACCTGTGGTTATTGAAGAGCGTCTCGAAACAATTGGCCCGTCTATCAGCGCGCATCTGAAAGAGCGTGCATTGGAGATTGGTATTGTTGTGCTGCTTGCGATTATTTTGTTCATTGCTTACGCGTTTCGAAAGGTATCAAAACCAGTATCTTCATGGAAGTTTGGGATTATTGCGATCATCGCCTTAGTGCATGATGTCATGATCACTGTTGGAGTGTTTGTGCTCTTGGGTCATTATTTCAATGTAGAAGTGAACATCCCATTTATTGTGGCACTCCTCACCATCCTTGGATATTCTGTCAACGACACGATTGTGGTTTTCGATCGTATTCGAGAAAACTTGATCAAAATGGGATATCAGAAATTTGAGGAAGTGGTACATACAGGAGTTAGCCAGACATTGCTTCGCTCATTCAATACCTCGTTTACAACACTGCTTGTGTTGTTTACCCTGTTTCTCTTCGGTGGTGAAACAATCAAATATTTTGCCCTTGCATTGATTATTGGTATTGGTGTCGGTACGTATTCTTCCATATTCCTTGCTAGTCCTCTCTTGGTCGTATGGGAACGTTGGAAGCGGAAGTAATGCAGAGATAATATCAAAAAAAGACCGTCTAACCATGAACGGTCTTTTTTGTCTCGTTTGTTATCCACAAGTGATTTGAACATTTTTTTTGAATGCTTTCTCTTGATGAGAAAGGAAACAGCGGCCATTAGCTGTTTTTTTTGTCTTTCTTTTCTATCTCATACAAACCTTGTGTGAATTTTTCGCTAAAATAAGCTAAAAAATGATTGAGATGAACTGTTTTTTTTGATATACTGTGGGCATATTAACATTTCTAATTTTTATAGATATATGTTTAGGAAAAGGTTTTTTAGCTATCTCACTATAATTTCATTAGTGTGTAGTGGGGTTGTATTTGATTCTACCGTCGTCGATGCTACAAAAGTAATTTCATCAGATTTTAGTATTCGTCTTGGGAGTATTGATTATGATACTCCAACGTATACGTATGTTGATAGCAGTGGAAAAATGTATGTAACTGGAGCAATTAAGGGAAATGCGGATTTAAGCGGTGACGGTGATTATTTGGATGGAGGAGAAAGCTCTATTGGATATGGAAATTATGATGGTTTTATTTCAGTTTTTGATGCTAGTGGTGGATATTTGTGGTCTAAACGTTTGGGGGGGGTAAGTAATGATCAAGGTTTGTCTGTGGTTACTGATGCTAGTGGAAATGTTATTGTTACCGGTATAGTTTTGGGAAATGCGGATTTAAGCGGTAACGGTGATTATTTGGATGGAGGAGAAAGCTCTGTTGGATATGGAAATTATGACGCTTTTATTACGAATTTTAATGCTAGTGGTGAATATTTGTGGTCTGAAAGGTTGGGTTCAACGGATGTTGATTATCCATACTCTGTAACTGTAGATGCTACAAGTGATAATATTATCATTGCTGGTACTGTTGGGGGATACGATGCGGATCTCAGCGGTGACGGTGATTATTTGGATGGAGGAGAAGATGTAAGCGTCTACACTAGTTCAGATATGTTCATTAGTGTATTTTCAAGCAGTACGTATGTGTGGTCTAAAAGATTGCCTGATTTAGGTAATCAGAATGGCAGAATTGTAATTACTGATTCTCAAAGTAATATTATTGTAGGAGGAGACGCCTCTTGGGATGTAGATTTTAATCAAGACGGTGATGTGCTTGATGATGGGGAAAGTGGTTCTGCAAATGTTGATTATTTTGTATTGTCGCTTGACAGTACAGGAAATTTTAATTGGGTCAGTCGTGTGGGTGGAAGTGGAGCTTGTTTGGCAGAGTCGGTTTATGTAGATAGTAGCGATAATGTGTATGTAACTGGGTATGTGACAGGAAGCGTGGATTTCAACCAAGATACCTTTCTTACAGAGGATGGTGAAGATGCAACTGGTTATGGTTTAAAAGATGTTTTTCTCCTTTCTTTTGACATAAATGGAGCATACAGATGGTCTAACCGTTTGGGTGGAAGTAGTAATGATTCTGGGTATTCGGTAACAACCGATAGTAATAATAATGTCATCGTATCAGGGTATGTGAATGGAGACGCCGACTTGCGTGGTGATCTGAGCATTACTTCTGGCTATGGTTCCAATGATGCGTTTATTTCAATGTTTGATCAATCAGGTTCGTTTTTAGGAAAAAAACGGTTTGGAAGTTCACTATCCGATAATGGAAAAACAGTTTTTGTTGACCCAAATGATAATATTATTGTATATGGCAAGGTTGGTGGAGATACAGACTTTAATCAAGATGGTGATGTAGTAGATGGTGGTGAAAGTTCTTTAAATTATGGACTTGACGATTTATTTGTGGCCGTGTTTACTGTGACAAATAACGTAGCTCCAACTCTCACTTCATTTTCTGCTACTCAATCAAGCGACGGCACTGGCGAAGTCAGTATCGTTTCAACTGTGGACGATGCCGATGATAACGAACTAAGTATTGCTTATTACTACGAAGAAATAGATACTTGCGGAGCAAGTTTGCCTTCTACAACTTCAACTATTAGTACTGTCAGTTCACTCAATGGTACTGCTGTAACTTCCACTGGAAGTTACCAAGTAACAACAGTCACAACTACACCGGGAGCTAATATTGTCACGTCTACCTGGACTTCAGCTATTGATGTGTCTGGTGCAAATGGAGAAACATATTGTGTATATGCAGTGGTAAATGATGGTAACGAAGATGCAAGTATGACAACCACCACCGTCACCCTCGACAACACCGCTCCTAGCGCCCCAAGTATCACCGGGTTCACCATCGCAAGCACCACTCTGACACCAGCATGGAGTACGGCAACCGGTGCCTCAACCTACACAGTCAGTAGTACAGTAGAGAGTGCAGTGACTACCTCATCTCTAAATTATCCGTTTACCTCATTGACCCCAAACACTGTATACAGCTTCCAACTCAAAGCAACAGATAGCTACGGGAATGCTACAAGCTATTCAACCGCCACGAGTACATATACCAATCCTGCGCAACCACTCAGCGTGTCAGCCGTGGCATCAGGCCCAAGCGCAGTACAAGTGAGCTGGACAGCAAATGGGAATCCAACCAGTACCCTCTACAAAGTATATAACGCAAGCAATGGTATCATCATCGGCACCACAACAGGTACCACATACATGGATACCGGCGTCTCGTCAGCCTCAAGCTACTACTACGCCGTCCGCGCCGTGTATGCCTCAGATAGTACCAGCTATGTCGAATCAGCTGCGAGCGCAATAGTGGCAACTCCATCCCAAGCAACCAATGTCTCCATGACGGTGAGCACCGCAACAGCAGGTGTAGAGATACCATTTTCATTCAGTGATAGTGCGGAGAGCCACACGGTGACCTTGAATAGTATTTCAAACGGTGTTGCAAGCATCACAATCCAATCCACCCCAGTAACAGTGTCTCTTGGTGGAGGCCAAAGTCAGAACATAGACACGGATGGGAATGGTCATAACGATATGACAGTCACCATGGTAAGCGTTGGCTCAAGTGATGCAAGCTTTACCCTGACATCTATCTCGACTGCCGGCGGTGTGCTCAGTAGCCCCCCAACCGTAGATACCACAACAAATGAGAACCAACGCGCCATGCTCATCAATGAAGGAACAGAGACCACCACCACACGAGATGTACGTTTGTCATTTCATGTGACCGGCTCAACCCTGATGGCCATATCCAATAAGGCAGCATTTGATGATGCGTCATTTGAATCCTACACAGATAGCAAACCATGGACCCTGACAGAAGGGAATGGGACAAAAGTGGTCTACGCGAAGTTTCGTTCTTCACGAGGTGGGACCATTATTTATTCAGATACGATTACACTCACAGGACAAAGCTTTGATGATCCTGATGCGCTCAAGATAAACAATACCCCATCAGACACCACAGAGAACACAGACACAAGCTGCCCTCTCACCCCAGACTACGCATACAAAACCCTAAACTCTCGTGGTGTGTATTACATTACTACCGCATGTACGAAACGACCATTTAAAAATAGTTCCACATACTTTACGTATTTCCCAACATGGAATAACGTAAGAATCACGACAGAAGCAACCCTGAATAGCGTTCCAAATGATACCCTCAATTTCATGCCAGCCGGACCACTGTATGATCCACAATACGGCGCATTGGTAAAGACAGTCACTGATCCGAAAGTATATCTTTTGCTCAATGAGAAGAAATATTGGATCACTGATGAAGATGTGTTCAATACACTCAAATACCAATGGACATGGATCGAAGACATTGATCAGCGCTTGCTAAATAAATACACGATAGCAGAAGAAATAACCGACAAGACAACGCATCCTCAATACACGCTTATTAAATACACAAACAATGCCAAGGTATATAGACTTGAACCTAACCCTACCAACAGTACCCTCACGATAAAACGCCATATTGCGAACGAAGCCATCTTCAAAGCTCTCGGCTTCCGCGATGACCGTATTGTCACGGTTTCTGATACTGAAGTGTATACTGATGGAGACGTGCTTGATGCGGTGGAATAGTACATAACATAAAAAAAGCCCTCCTGTTGTGGGGCTTTTTTGTTTGCTCTTGACAAGTCTTCTTATTTCCTGTAGTCTAGATTTTGCTATATTTAACTCACCTGAGGAGGTGAAACACATGAGCGAAATAAAACGAAAAAAGGGAGAATCTTTTGAAGCATTCATGCGTCGTACAAAGCAGTCATGGCGCAATTCTGGCAGTATTCTGCAAGCTCGAAAAATTCAATATTTTATTCCTTCAAAGAGTAAAAATGTTGGGAAAAAGCGCGCAGTAAAACTTGCTAAAAAAGTTTCAAAGTTCAACTACCTGAAAAAAACAGGAAAACTCCCTGTGGACGCAGACATCTCTCGCGTCGCATAACACAAAAAAACCACATACTGTGGTTTTTTTGTTCAGTGTTTGATATTCTATTACGTACGTGGTATTGCGAAGAAAGATTACGTCTCGCTTCGCTCAACTAAGATTATATTTTGCTAGCGCAAAATAAGACTAAAAGATTACTTCATGAGCCGAAAGTGTATGCAGATGATGTGCGTTCTTCTCAGTATGTAACATAATCTTCAAATCTTTTTTGCCGCTAGGCAAAAGTAGTCTTAATGAAGCGAAGCTGAATGAAATCTTTTTGTACAGAAGTAAAAACATTCATATTTATCATTCATAAACTATGACCCTACAAGAACAACTCCAAGCAGATATGATTGCAGCCATGAAAGCAAAGGACACGGAAAGGGTCCGTGTTCTCAGAAATGCGATTGCTGCTCTCAAAAATACAAAAATTGAAAAAGGAGAAACATTCTCTGAGGTTGATGCTGAGGCAACGCTCAAGACTCAGGTAAAACAACTCAAAGATGCAAACAAAGATTTTGCAGCTGGCGGACGAGATGATCTCGTGGCACAAAATGATGCAGATGTTGCAGTTCTCGAGACATATCTTCCAGAGCAAATGTCTGATGAAGATCTTGGAAATATTGTTGCAGACACACTGCGTGACATCGGGGCAACTTCACCTCAGGACATGGGAAAAGCCATGGGAGCCGTGATGGAAAAAGTAAATGGCAAGGCCGATGGTACCCGAGTCAAAGATGCTGTCATGAAGTATTTGCAATAAATACAGAAATTTTCTTTCATAAAAACCTTCATAATGCTATGAAGGTTTTTTATATCCACATGAGTATGGCATGATTGCTTTGTTTGAATCCAGATATTTTGCTATAATGAAAGAAATCTTATAGTTCTCATCTCATGAGACGATTTCTTACATTATTTCGCTGCAGACGCGCGATGAGTGCTCCATTTTTGGTAGCACTTCTTCTGTCTCTTTCTTTGAGTGGAATACTCCTCTCTGTGCCACATGTCGTGCATGCCACTGGTGGAGATTTTGGCATTGAGCAGGTAGATCAACAAATCGGTCTTTCTGGGAATTCCATAGTTGTCATTATTCTTCGTGTTATTCGTATTTTGCTTGGTTTTCTTGGGCTCCTGCTTGTAATTATGATTTTGTATGCAGGATACACGATCATGACCGCTGCTGGAAATGAAGAAAAAGTAAATACAGGGAAAACAATATTGCAAAATGCTATTATCGGGACGGTGATTATTATGTTTTCCTTTGCCATTGTACAGTTTGCGATCACTGTCCTTGGAAGAGCTACAGGACTAGGACCATCTCCATCAGGAGGACAGACCCCAAGTATTGAAACGTTTGCGGGTGTTGGTTCACTTGGTCAAGTAATTACGGATCACTACCCAGTACCAGATCAAATAGCTGTATATAGAAATACGAAAATTGTTATTACGTTTTCAGACGACATTGACCCCGCAAGTATTGTAAACAATGATAACAACACATGTTGGGCATCAGATGGTAGTGGATCAGTCGAGATAGGAGAAAATGGTGAGGCGTGTCAAAAAATAGACGGAGAAGTTATTCCGTATTATGGAGATTGTATCCAAGATGTTTGTGATACATTAAAAACAGATGTTATTTCTGTACATCGATTGAGCGATCAAAAAGGGACGATAGAAGGGGAGAGTATTGGGGCCGATGTTCGGGTTTCTTATGAAGAAGGCATTGCTCATACATTTGTGTTGTACCCACATGCGTTGTTGGGAAATGATGCTGAAGATCAATGGCATAGAGTTCTCGTCACAAATGATGTCCGTAACAAAAAAGATGAGGGAATTTTTGATCTACAGTCAACGGATTCTTATGCTTGGGAATTCCAAACAAATACAGATGTTGACTTGACACCCCCCTATGTTATCGATGTTTCACCGAATCCAGGAGAAACAGTGAAAAAGAACAGAATATTGAAAATCACCTTTAATGAGCCTGTTGATCCCATGGCAGTACAAGGGCTCGTTGGTCCAAATCAATCATTTAGTAATGTTCTTGTGAATGCATTGCCAGGTGAGACTGCCCCAGCAGATATTGTTCCTCCATTGACTCAAGGTGATGCTACCTATACCCCTAGTTTTGTGACGTTTACGACTGATGCAGGATCGAATGCAAATGGATTACGTTTTTCGGAAGGCTTTTTGTATGCTACATACGGAAATAGTGTCATAAAATTAGCTCCTTCTTTTGAGACAACGGATACCTTGATTGCAACAGGACAAGCATTCAATAATACCGGAAGTGGTAATATACGTGATGTACAGATAAATGGTTCTCTCATCTATACTCTTGGAGATAATGGACTGTTTGTGTATGACAAAAACACTGGGGAACAAATAGGAACATACACAGCAGATATCTCAGCGCCTACAGCAATGGCTATCTCAGGGCAATATGTTTTTGTAGGGGATGGTCAAGGTCTGAAAGCCATTGACGCAAGTGATCCAGGAAATTTACGTTTGGCATCACTGTTTCCCTATACTAACATGGCAAATATGGCACTGAGTGCGGATGGTCAGACGGCCTATCTTGTCAAGGGATCCCCAAAGATGTTTACCGTCGTACATACGGCCGAACCAGAGAATCTTACAGTACTAAATGAAATAGCATTGCCATCATCGCCAAAAGAAATTGCCGTATTTGGTACGAGAGTATATGTCAGTGTTACGGGAGGTATGAAAATTATTGATGTGTCACAACCTACCGTTGATTTGCCGATTGTACAATTTTATCCAAAATCATTTGGAACTGATGGTGGGGAAGTGACATCTCTTGTTGTCGATGAAGAGAGATTATTCGTTGTAGAATATTTCAATGTAAAATTATTTGATTTGGCGAACAATCCAGATGAACCGTCATTGCTCTTTTCATTTGCAAACACAGATATTCCTTCTGAACTAGGTGCTGTCATCAATCTTTTGACTCCACTCGCTGATACGGATAGAACGGTGGTGAGAAATGGAGATTTGTTGTATTTGACACAATCAGGTTTTGGGATCATGACAATTCGTCTTGATAGTGCGCAAAGCGATGTCGATTTAGGGCAGATAGGTGAAAGTGATGTGGAAACAGGCGGCGCTATGGTGGCTGGACAATGGAAAATTACAAATGGCTATCGGACGATAGAATTTGTCTCAAGTGTTCCTTGCGGTAATAATGTTATGAATAGTTGTGGAGAGCCTGTATATTGTCTTCCCACCGCATGTGAAAGCTATGATAAAACGTGTACTTCCTCTTACGCTGTTTTTGTCAGGACAGCGTCATTAAAAGAAAGCGAAGGGGCATCATTCTTGTCAGCTGGGTTATTTGATGGTGTTGTGGATAT
>C687J13239_1001442_pt1 | contig 9741 bp, 21 predicted proteins | sample RifGroD2_FD_13239 | JGI IMG/M metagenome (IMG submission 13239) | reverse complement strand
AGCCATAATACAAGCAAGTCTTACTTCTTCATAATCTGGTCTTTTACCATCTTTTAAATCAATAATAATATCAAGATAACTTCTCATTTTTTATCCTCCTAGCAAATTGGTATTTTATGCTATTTATGTATTAGGAATATGGAGCATATGGAAGCATGAGTGAGAATGAGAGAGATAGATTTTCATGCTTCTATATTATTTTTAGAATTACTCTTTTATTTCAGTTTGCTTAATAAGTATTTCAAACAATCTTTTATCTTCTTCACTCATCTTATTAAAAGTGTTTAACAACTCAATAACTCTTTCAATTTTATATGTATTAAGACTTTCTAAAGTTTTATTAACTTCTTTAATTTTATCAGTGATAGGATTTAATTTATTTTTTGTATCTTCAATCTTCAAGTACATCTTAGATGATATATCTCCAATATCTTCAAATAATTTTCCTAGTTTATCATTTTGGTCTTCATATATTTTTTGAAGTTCTGTTTTATACTTTAGTGAGAACGCCTTGAATCTTAATAAATCATCATCTAATGATTCAATGTCCTGAGTAATACCTAATTTTCTATCTTTGATTAATTCATCAACAATTCTAAGTTTTTCATGATCTGAATCTAAACTCTCAAAAATAGTTTTTACCTCTTTGGACACCCATATTAATTCTTTTTGCTCACTCATTTTTGATCTTCCTTTCTTATTTAAGTTTATTTACATTTTTCAATACAAGTAAAAATTAATTCTCTAAGTTTTTCAAACTCTCTTCCAGTTAATGGATTATAATGATATTCATCATAATATCTATCTCCATAATACTTTCTCATTTCTTCTTCTACAATTAGTTTATTATCATCTACCATTTTTGGTCTTCCTTTCTTTCTGATAATTTAATAATTATCTCAATTGATTCATTCTCATGTAAAATATCAATTCCTAAAGATTCTAAATAGTTGTCTATACCACTTAAAAAGTCTTCATCTATAATTTTACCATTTTTGTCTTCTGCATACCAATAAGCATTTTCATCATTTTTAACAATTCCTTTGAAGTCTATTGTTAACATAATTTATCCATCCTTTCTTTCCCTAAAATTGTTCATTTACTTTGTTAATATTATACTTTTTATAAATATCAGCTAAATCACCTACCAGATTAAGAGCATCCCTTTGTGCTTCAACATCAAAAAGATGTTTAAATCCTATATCTTTAGCATTATTATGTTTTTTCATGTATATATTTACTACTTTTAAAATCTCATCATCTAATTCTGTAATGTATCCCATCCATGATCTCAAAATTTATCATTTCCTTTCTTTATCATATGAATTCGATATTTTCTGGTAAATTAATTAATAAGGACTAACGGCTACAAAAGTGAAACAATAAGCAAAAAGCCTTTTGTAGTTTTAGTTTGACCGGAACCAGTTAGTCCTTAAACATAGCATTTAGTAAATTGAGCATTACCCAGTTTTATTATTAATCACACAGTTTGGGATTCTGTTTCTATTGTGACTGGATCTGTTTTTTCATTCCCTCGCTCAATTTAGTTTATTCATAAAATATTAATATTTTTAATTGGTTTACAAATGACATATTAAAATCTCAATATCTGTATCTTTGAATACTTCTTGAATAATTTCTCTAACTTTAGTTTTACCCCATTGCAATCTATCCAGACCGCATCCTATTTTTGGCATAGCAATAAATTTAATTTCTTTATCTAATGCTAATTCTCTCATCATAAGCACTGCACCTTCAAGAGAACTATAAGTAGGTTTATTCCAATACTTTGCTTTTGTAATGAGGTTATATACTCTGCCGATTTGAATACACATTGGATACTCAGGATCACATTGAAGTAATTTATTTCTTAACTTAAATTTATTCTGAAATTCAACTGCAATTCCTGCACCCATAGCACAATCTTCTGAGATACAATGTGCTAAATAGTATTTTTTATCAACTTCAAACAGATTACGTTTCTCTTCTTTAAGTATCATTTATATTAATCCTTTCTATTGGGAGAATAGGTTTTACCCTATCTCCCTATCATTATTTTTATTTAATATATTGCATGAGAAATTCCTCACTCACACATTTAACTCCATCGGCAATCGCCTTGTCGGCCTTACCACTTTTACTCATATCTCCACCGCATACGAGCATGTCTAAGCTCTTTTTATAACCACTTGATAGGATTGCTCCAAGTGCTTCTACTTTGACCTTTAGATCATCTTTTTTGAGGGCAAACTTACCTGTTAGGTAAATTGTTTTTCCTTTAAATGGATTTTCTTCCACGTTTAACACTTCCTTCTTTTCTTCTTTAATGATATTCAATAAACATAATAAATCAACTGTTTGTAGATATTTTTTATCATCCATAAAATAGTTATAAACGTTTTCTGCCGTAATAGGGCCAAAATCCTCAACTTTCAATAATTCTTTTATGTCTGCTGTCATAATTTGAACAATATCGTTATTGAAATGCTTACATAAATCTTTACTACCTCCTAATCCAACTCCTTCTATACCAAGACCATATACAAACGCATCTAATTTAGCTTTTTTACAGTTTTCAATTGCTTGAATCAGGTTGTTATATTTCTTAATTCCAAACTTGGGTAACTTAACAATCTTATCCTTCTTACTTTCCAAACTAAACAAATCCAAAACATTATTAATGATTCCATTCTCAACAAATAAAGATGCTGTTTGCTCACTGAATCCATCAATATTCATTGCCTGTAAAGTTCCAAAGTGAGATATAGATTTTACAATTTGTGCTTGACAATTCAATGAATTCCTACAGAAGTAATGAACTCCATCTTGAACTAATTCACTTCCACATGATTGACAATGTGTAGGCATTTTAATCTCTGGCATATCATCTATAACACTATCTTTTACAACTCCTAATATCTCAGGGATAACGTCATTAGACTTTCTCAAAAATACTGTTGCTCCAATTTTTACACCTTTGCGTTTAATATCATCCATACTATTTAATGTTGCATAACTAACAGTAGATCCCATTAAATCTACAGGCTCTAAAGTTCCTCTAGGAGTTACTTTTCCAGTTCTTCCAGTTCTAAATTCAATATCTAATAATTCAGTAGTTGCTTCTTCTGAAAAATATTTATATGCGATTGCCCAATTAGGGAATTTCGTAGCAAATCCCATCATTTCTCTTGTTTTGATATCATTGATACTTACTATTACTCCATCAATTTCATAATCTAAATTAGGTCTAAGTTCTTCGATTAAAGCAATTTTCTCCTTAACTTCTTCAATTGTATTACATAGATAATAATCTTGATCAACTGGTAATCCCATTTTAATAATAAACTCCATCATTTCCATGTAAGTATTGAATTTTAATCCTTCACTGTATCCAATATCATAAAAGAAAGCATCTAGATTTTTGTTTGCTGTTTCTTTAGCATCTAGATTTTTAATTGCTCCTGATGCTCCATTTCTTACATTTTTCAAAGGAATTTTAGCAGTTTCATTATACTTATCGAATACACTTTTCTTCATATATGCTTCACCATGAACTTCTAATAAAATGTCACTATCAATACTTAAAGGAATTGATTTGATTGTTTTTACTTGTGCTGTAACTAATTCACCTTTGATTCCACCAGTTCCTCTTGTTGCAGAAGATAATAATACGCCTTTGTATGTATTATTGATTGACAGACCGTCAAACTTTTTCTCAATAACATATTGAATAGCAGGTAAATTATTTTGCTTTACAAAAGATAACATTTTATTATGCCAAATATCAAGTTCTTCTTCATTTTGCGCTTTGTCCATTGAATAAAGTCTAGATTTGTGCTCATGTTTTTCAAATTTGTCTAATACAATATCTCCAATTCTTTGTGTCGGACTGTCAGGCAATATGTAATTTAATTTCGCTTCCAAGGCTTCTAACTTTCGATATAAGACATCATATTCTGTATTTGTTATACTTGTGTCGCTGAGAGTGTAATACTCGTAAGAGTGCTTGTTTAACTTTTTTACTAATTCTTGCATTTGAATTTTTTCATCCATTTCTTTATTCCTTCTTTCTTAAAATATAGACATTATTTGTCTTACCTAATTATGCCACAAATAATGTCAGATGTCAAATATTTATTTTATAATTTATACAAACATAATACTAAACTAATTCTACACTCAATTTTAATATTATTTGCTCACTCCAATTATGGTCACATTCTCTACATGCCAAATATAATCCTATTGGCGTATTTACATCGGGATAACTTAAATAATTTTCCCATAAATATTCATATCCACACTCAGGACAAATAACATTAATCTGTACTTCTGGAAGATAGAATCTTTTGACTTCTATTTCTCCTTTTGGTTGGCCTAATATTTCTATAGACATATTTATTCTCCTTTCACTTAGAATGAAATCACAAACTTATTCTAGTTTACAATTTTATTAATTTCTAAATATTTCCCTTTCGTTTCTAAAGCATATTCTAATTTCTTTTCTAATTCAATTGAATATTGGACATTATCTAAATACAAAGTTAATAATTGATTAACTGTATAAGGTGTAGCAAATCCAGTTCTTTCTACATTATCTTTTACTTGAAACACAAATTTATTTACTTTCTCTAGGTAGTTACTCATAATATATCTTACTCCTTCCGTTAAAACTTCTCTTTCATGCTATTTATCTAATTCTAAACCCCTTATATACCAAGGATTTCAAGGTTTTACTTTAACCAATAATACAATATAAACCAACCTGGAGGAGTTAGAAACAATATAACCGCAAGTAATGCAATTATTTGTATAATATCAGTCCATATTTTATAAAGAAATTGCCAACAATTCAATAGTTTTCACTCTCCATATCTTCATCTGATATTTTCCTAACTTCAACTTCAAAACCTAATATTTCTAATAACTTAATCCATGCTCCATTAGGAATTGAATGTCCTTCATGTTTGAAATCTTCACCTAAATTCATTCTTAATACTTCCCAATCTCCAGATTCAGGGAAGATTAATTCAATTAATGGTTTGCTCATTTATTATTCCTCCATTTCCTCAATTTCATCTGCACTAATTTTTAAAATATATTTAGTTTCTTTAAATTGACTTCCATTCACTAACCAACATAATTGTCTTGCATGAGTTTCTGTCACAAAATCAGCAATAAATGTGTCATTAGAATCATAAAGTGACCATTCTTCATACATTTCATCAAAAACCATTTTGATTGGTGGAAGCAAATTTTTGCTTTTGTCCAACATTTATTCATCCTCCTTTCAAATTCTGATTTTATAGTTAATCATCTATAAGAGTTTTATTTTTAATCATTTCTAATCTATTTTTAGCGTATTGAATCATATAATTCAGCCGTTCGGTTTCCCTTTTATAAAACTCTTGTAGTTCATCTACAACTATAATTTCACCATTTCTTTCCTCATACCTATCACACATAAAACATTCACTAGATATATTTAATCCACATTTACCTTCCCCATCACCAAACGCACTTCTAAAACATTTTGATCCTTTAGACCCATCACCATATACTTTTAATTTTACATTTCTGCAAAGTGGAAACCTATCATTATATGCTTTAATTTCTTGTGGAGAATACATTCCATATTCTTTACATTTTTCATGAGGAAGAATATCTAACTTATAATTAATCCAATCTTGTGATTCCATATTATAATGAGCACAAGCACCATATGAATAATGATTATAAAATAACTCTTGTCCTGCTAACGGCATTTGTTTTACAAATTGATAAATTTCTTTTTCATATTCATACCATTCACCATTCATATCATATGATCCATACTTATCATGATTTCCGCATACTTTAAATTTCCACCATTCAGAATTAGTAAGTTTTAAACATTCATCGCATAAATCAATTTGAGTTGAAAAATTATCAAAACTACTTCCCCATCCTAATGATCTTATATTTATATTATGTACTTCTGTTTCCTTTAAGCAATTACAACAAGTATTACCAATATTAGTGATTGCAATATTTTTATTATTCATTAATCAACCTCACTTTATATTTTATTATTTATTGATGGCAGCATGAATTACATTTTTCGAGGGGTACTAAACATCCAAATTATTTGACCAATCAATATCATTCCAATTACCTTCTCCTCCTATTTCTAAAATATCTTCGAATAATTTACACCTTCTAATTAGATCATCTCTAACTTCTTGAATTTTCTCAAGCAATTTACATTCTATATTTATATTTATTTTATATGTTGAATTTAAAGTAGTTATTTCTGAACATATGGGATATAAATAATCTGTACAATAACCACTACATTTTTTACCTATACATTTCATTTTAATCCTCCTCTAACGGGCAGTCGCCATCCCTAGAATCAGAATATAGACCAATCCATTCTGAACCAGTTACAGAACCTTTAATTTTACAATATTCTCCTTCATGTAAAGTACATGGACTACAATCTATAGGTAATTTATCAACAATCACTTTAGATATTTTTATTACATTTATCTTTTCTTCCTCGACATCAACCCATATATTTTTACCATTTACAAGAGATTTACAATTGAAACAATAAAACTCGCAACTATTTTCATCGTCTGTTTCAATGGAAAGAACATATTTTTGCTCACCTTCGTCATAATGCTTAATTGTTTCCTCGTCCCATAATTTAGCATTTCCATACTCGTTACATTCTGGACACCTATATTGTTTTGCATAACTCAATATTATTTACCTCCTTAATTTTAATCCTTCACCTTAAACAAATATAGAATCCCATCCCTAATCGTCATTCCATTTTCTAAAGAATATTTAATAATCATGTCTTCATTCGCTTTCATAAACTCAAATACCTCTTCCTCATCTTCATACCAATATTCAGAATCTTGCCAATTATAAGGATTTAATTTAATCATTTTAGCTCATCTTTATTCTTCGCATGATAAACAATTACTTTATCCAAAATACAATTATATTCTCTCAATTGTTTTTCCATTTGCAATATTTTATCTGGTAAAGGACATTCTGGATTCTCACCAAAGATAAATGTTTCTAATTCATGACAAAATCCTGTATTTACTGACATGAACGGCATTCTACAATTTTCTCTAATACATTTCATAATTTGTTTTGCTCCTTTGTGTATAATAATTGATTAATTGGATATTATAATTTTGTTAACTAAATTCGCTCGTCCTACATCCATACCTTGCTTTTACGAGCAGGGTCTTTTTAATTAGAAGTATAGAAAGTAAGGAGTAACACTATGAGTTTTAGGAAAATTGTGATTGTAATCTTAGGTTTGATAATTGTTGCCACTCCATTTATAGGCATGTTGATTTATTACTTGACTAAATAACCGCCTTTATAGTTTCACATATTCATAAATTCTACCATAGAAACTTTTACAGGGAATCTCATATTCCATACTTTTTCTTTCAACTCTTTAATTTTACCTTGTTTTAATAATCCTTGATAATATTCATCTTCTTCTTTACAAGTCACATATCCACCAATAAAACAAGGAGTAAAACCTAACTCAATTTTTATTTGATTACTAATTCCATAGACACCGCATTCACCCATGTATTCTTCAAAACTACAAGTTCCATAACACATAATTATTTATCTCCTAATTCTTTCAAATCTTTAAAAATAATTTCATATTTCTTTGCAATTTTCCATAATGCTAAAGCAATAATTGCTCCTCCAGACATTCCTGAAACCAATCCAAACAAAAGAATAATCATGGTAAAATATATGTTCTGTGCCATACTACCACCTCCTTATTAAATAACATTAAACACAACTTGCTCATGCCCCAAATCTAAGACCAACCCCTCTACCACTTCTTGCAAATTAACCATAGCATCATTAAACAATTTCTTATCTTTTCCAATCGCATTTACAACATTTTGCTGTGCTTGTGCAGATAATATTTGAGTATCACTAGGACTAAATTGATCGAATAGAAACATTGTATCTCCATCTGTAATTTTAGAGTTTTGAGTGTTTTGTTCAATATAAATAAGTTGAATTCGATTCTTTGGGATGTTTATGTATACTTTCCCATCTTCAATTTTAGTTACTTTTATGTATTCAAGACTATTGATTCCAATTCCAAAATTATACTCGAAGTCTAATGTGATTTCTCTTAACGTGATTTTATCAAAGAACTTATCTTTATTAGTTATTTTGCTGAAATATTTATATTTACCTTTTAATGAAGTGATTTCACCTGCCTTTCTCAATTCATTTTGGATTAGAGTTGGGTCTTGCATCTTTTTTAATTCTGCTGTTCTACTTTGTTCTTTGGTATAATCTCTTAGTTGTGTTTGTTCAACTGGTATGGGTTTTGGTATAGATAGATTGTGATATTTCATATAAATATTTGTTGCGAATAAAGCTCCTAATATTGTTAAAGCAATAATTGGTTTTCTCATTCAACTCACTTCCTAAATTTTATTTTATAATTTTATTAATCATTATTAGGCATAGGCCCACGATGCAATTTAACCCAATCAGGTTTATATCTCTCAAGCAATTTAAACATATTGTCTCGACCTACTCCATTTGCTGTATGAAGAAATATTTGTTTAGGATAAATATTTTGATTATACTGCCCTGCTTCTACGAGCCATTTGCATAAGTCATAACCTGTTTCTCTTGTATTTAAATCGTGATCTAATGATAATATATTAACATCATTGCTTAATAGTAATAAACGACATTCTAGAGCATTCCTTGCTAAAGTGAAATTATCAGGGCAAGGTCTAAGATCATCAAGGTATAAGTTAATCATTGGTAGTATTCTCCTTTTGATTTGACTCATAAAGAACTAAATAATTATTCAAACATTTGTCATTTAACTCAGAATCATATTCACAACAATTTTGTTCGTTTGTGTGCTTACAACCAAAACACCCTTTGGTATTTGTGTTTAATATATTAGGGAAATTATCAATTATTGCTGATTTAATAACTCCTTTCTTAAAAGATTTAGTGCCATTTATAGACTTTTCTAATGTATTCTCTACCCAATCCCTATCTCCTACATATTCGATAATTCTTAACACTCTCACTGTATCCATTTTAATTTCCTTCTTTCTTATTTTTCAACTCTTTTCAAACATAGATTTGCAACGATATTATTTTTCATACCAAATATCTTTAGTTAATGAAACTAATAAAGATGCTTTGCATATTGCTTCTGATGGAGTAGATCCTGTGCTTGTAAAATATCCTAAACCTAATCCATAGAATTCTGCCCAAATAATATTATCCATTTTTAATTGAAATCCCCAACCACATTTTCTTAGATACTCTACCAATTCCATTGCTAATGAGATATTTGTTGACCACTCATGCATTCCTGCCATATATCCAAAATCATCAAATATTAATAATGGTTTAAACCCATAAATCAAATAATCTTGTGGAGGAAATAATCCTTCTAATCCACTATCTGTTTCTGCCCAATTCCAGCCCATAAATTCAGCTATATGACCATCTAATTCTTTTCCTGACTTTAGTTTCATGATTTCATCTTTTACCATTTATTATTTACCTTCTTTCTTTGATTTTAATCCAACGAAATAGTCATTTTATTTTATTTTATTACCATACATTGATTTTAAGTTTTCTATTTCTTCTTCTAATTGTATCTTATTTACTTTATCATAATCTACTTTTGGAAAACTAGATTGAATTTCATTAATT
>C687J13239_1001427_pt1 | contig 9825 bp, 16 predicted proteins | sample RifGroD2_FD_13239 | JGI IMG/M metagenome (IMG submission 13239) | reverse complement strand
CTTCTTCCGTGGCCTCCCTGACAATTACTTGACTTTTTGTGAAATCACTTTTTTCGATGGCTTCAGCTTTTGTATGAGCTTCTACCACTGCGAGATAATTAATAGTTTCTAAAGTGTAAAGTTTTAATTCTCTTACCTTTGCCATTTTACACAACCTCTTTCATTCTTAAATTTTTGCACAAGGTCTAAACTCCTATATGTTATAAGTTCACACCTTGCGGAAAATCTAATCCCTTCAGCCCTAAGTATAGACAATTTAACATTAAATTACAACAACCTGCATTTTAATTTTGTTATGCAAGTTTAAAGTAATTGTTATGATTAAATCGTAATAATGGATAAACTGAAGGGATTTATAGAATGTTTTTGGTTAATTCTCTCTTACTCCTTATCCCTTCTAAAATATTCCTATTAGTTTCGTTATCTTGTGTTTTCTTTTTTCTTTTGGCTGCCAGTCGCATCATTCGCGAAAGATAAGCTTTTAAGAAATTTTACTAATACAGTGGAGTCCCTAGACGTTCGGAACATTTTAGAAAAGAATAAGGGATTAGATGCAGTCAAGCAACAAACAGGTTGCATACGCTCTTCACGCCTACATTGCCTTTATTTGTCTACGATTATTTTCAGATCCTTGACATGTACTTATAGTACACGCTTCGCCAGATTTTACCCGAAAATAATTCGTGCTATCATCCCACTATGTAGTTTTCAAAGAGCGATCCTTTTTAAGCATTCCCTGACTAGAGGTGCTTTCCTTCTGGTAGCCTTGGGCTTCGAAGGATTTAATCTTTGCTAAGAGTCTGATTACCTCCTTTTAGAGTTAACCTGTTGAGCAGGCACTCTGTGTTTTGGTGTTAGGTCAATTTTAATTGAAAACTGGATTTTTGTCAACTATAAATTTTATTTTACACTTTATAATTGACTGACTAAAGATGACTGAGGTAAGAGGCTTTTTGTCTGCTCTTGTTTGTGTGCTTCTCTATGTGTCTATTTTAATACTTTAGGCATTATATAGCGAATTCCATTTCAGCCCGTTTTAACCATTTTACAGTTGATTATATGGCATTATCTATAGATAGCTTTTGTTTACGTGGAAATGCTAATTATTTTAATATTATTTATAGATTTGCATGGGATCTATAGCTAAAATATCAATATTTTGATTCTGAGACGTTCAAATCTATTCTAGGTAAGATTATAAAGGGTAATACAATCTGATGGCAAGAAGGGCTGTTTCTGTGGGTGTGTTTTGGGAATGTGAAGGACCGAAGAAGGAAAATGAGTTGATCCGACTGAATGAGCATAGAAAAAGACTAGAATTTTATTTCTAGTCTTTAGATGTTTTTTGATTTATTTTGTAATCACTTTTTTAACGCACTCACTCCCGAAAAAGTATTGACTCCCTTCTGTATCTAAAAAATAATGACCTTTCTTTAAATCCTTGTTGCAATGATCACACTGATAACCTGTTGCGTCTATGATTCCATCAAATGTTATTGAAAAAGATCCCTGCGCTCTTTGGCCTTTGTCTTCGCCACATTCAGAAATGGTATCATAATTATAGGTGTATGTTTCGCCTTTTATTAGTTTCATGCCGATACCTCCTAAAAAATGATATGTAATTACTTAGTATTATAAGGATTGACCGCTACAATGTCAATGTAATATTATTTTGCATTTTAAGGCCCATAATGGCACTTTTAAGGAGTTGGAATGTAAGGAAGGTAAAACTATAGCAAGACAAAGAAAAAAGAAGCTTTTACAGCTTCTTAATTTTCTGAAGGTATCCTTCGAACCATACCAGATCAATTTTGGTCAATAGTGAACTTTTAACCTTTGTCTTATTTAGATAGATTTTAAGATTGTTTTTCCTAGTATCAAATTTCCGTTCGCCGATATGGAACATTCCCCATCTATCTTTTGTGGCTCCGTATTTTTTAAGAAGGTTTTCTAGTTCAGCAACATGGTTTTCTTTTTGTGTAGTTGTCATTATGCTATTATCTCCCTTCTAAACATTCTTTTATGCTCCTCTATGACTCTTCCAAGTGCTAACCTTAAAGGACTATCTAAACTAATTCCTTTGTACCAGTTTTCAGCTTGTTCTAAACTGAGAATATCAAAATGTTTTTGATCTTGACTAATAATATAATACCCTCCGTATGCTGCCAGTGGTCTAAATAATTCTACTTGTTGGCCTTCTTCCTCGGCAATGACTGAAGGTTTAACTTGACTCCTTAAATCCATTGCGTAATGAGTGAGCATTAAATTTTTATGCTCTTGTTCCTTTAGTTGTTGGGATATTTCAGCATAGGTTAATTTTTTGGTTCGTGCCATCCAGAAATCACTCCTTAGATTTTATTTATGTAATGATTATTATTATATAGATTTTTATCAATAAGTCAAATAATTATTTCTAAATTAATACTATAAAAATGGATTTTTAATGGGTAAGAGGGAAAAGAAAAAGAAGGTCATTCGCCTTCAAATTTTCTTTGCAACATAACTTTAACAAACTTATTTACATCCGGTATTTTAATCTGATTTAGTCCGTGGGTTAACGTTGTTTCAATTAATTTCGGGTATCTAGTTTCAAAACCTCTAAACAGCGGTTTTTCATCTTCGTAACATTGGTAAAATAATCCTGTATCTGTGTAAAGTGCTCTGTCGCATTCCCAACCTTTTTCAACTTGTTCTGCTTGCTTTATTATTGCTTCAATAAGAGTCGAAAGGCGAACATAAGGTGTAAAGTCTTCAGTGGCTAATCTTTTTTTAGTTGCCTTAGTTGCTTTGATCATTTAAAAACAACCTCCTTTAATATGTACCATTTCATATATTATAGCACAGGATCAATAAAAATAGTCATAGTGCAAAATAATTATTTTTACTCTTATGTGTTTCCGGTTACCCGAGGAAATATAGGTTTTATTTGGAAAAGAAAAAGAGACTAATTAAGTCTCTTAGGACACCATTTAGGACTAGTTTTTAAATCTTTTGCATAGATAGACTTTTTATCGCCTGTTTGATATCCTTCGCTATTTGTTGTTTCGAACCCATGACAAAAATTAAATCTAGAATCTGACCAAAAATTATTCCCTTTTGTGTTTTCATAACATTTACATTCTTTACATTTTGGAACACTCAATTAATTATCATTCCTTTCTTAACAAACTCTAGAATAGAATTCTTCTTTAGTCATTTTTAATATAATATCATATGTTCCATGATGACAAATAAAACAGGATTCATTTATTATGTGTAAATCATAACATTTTCCATTGGATAGGATTGTTTCTATTCTTGTCTCTTCAGATAGTGCAGGAGTCATTTATTCACCTTCTTTCTAGTAAATAATAAGAAAAGGACTGTTTCCAGTCCCTATTCTTTATATGCTGTGATATTTCTCTCTATGTAGTAGTTTGAATCTTCTAATCCAGTTTCTAAGTCTTCAAGTTCTCTTTTGAGTTTTTCGATTTTTACTTGAGCCTTTTTATTCAGTTTTACTAGGTCGTTTTGAAGTTTTTCGGTTTTAGCCCAACATTCCTTTACGCCTGATATATTATTTTCGTTTGAATATTTTAGACATTCAGCATCAACCGCTTCAAGTTCAGCTAATATTTTATTCATATAACTTCCTTCTTTCTCAAATAATCCATTAACCTATTTTAACACGATAATTATATATCTGTCAACAACATAATAATTATTTTTATATTTAATTTCTATCCATTAAAATGGGCATTTCAATATTTTTACTTATTTATAATTACTAAAATTTGTCTACTGGGTAGCACGTTTTTTTATTTTAAGCAAAGAAAAAAAGGAAGGTTTCCCTTCCCCTTAAGCTTTTAAGTTAAATGTCTCAATTAAACTTTGTTGGTAAACATCATAAGCATTTCCATTTATGCGTTTGTAGCCAATTTTTTCTATGCATAATTCTACATTTGGTGATGTACATGGTTCTAATTTATATTTCATACAATTTGCGAGGAAGAATTTTTTTACTTGTAGAGGAAAATCTTTTTTGTAATGCAATGACTCAAAATATTCAACCTCCACAACAATTTCACCAGTTTGTGAATGTTTTAAAACATTGATTACCCTACCTACGGAATAATTATGTCTATTAAATTTTCCAGTTCTGTTTGGGAATACTAAAATTGTAGGAACTTTCAGCATATCTCCGATTTTAACATTTTTAATAACTGTCATTATGTAAAACCTACCTTTCAAATTTAAAAAACTTTATACTCTTATTATAGACTAATTTGAGCAGATGTCTATAGGTTTTAAATATTTATTTTACGATTATATAATAGGATAAAACAAGGGATTTAAAGTCTTTGAATAGATTTATATTAGTATTGACATCTGAAGCAATACAGACAATTCTGGACGGTCTGAAAGGATTATATGAGCATAGACAAAAAGAAAAGAGAATCAATTAAGATTCTCTCAAGCAGGGTAAATTGATACATATTCTAATCTATCTATTTTCTTACCTGTTCTCTCTTCTGTTTCCCTTTTTACTGTTTCAATGTTTTTACTAGCAAGTGCTGAAACATATACACAATCATAGTCTTTCCCGATTACTCTATAAGACTTTATTTTTTTCATTTTTTACACTCCTTATTAATTTATTTATGTAAATAAGATTATAACGGATAGATAGCGCAATGTCAAAGTATTTTATTTTATGCTTTAGGCCAAGGATAGAGGGGAATTGTTAGGGAAAAGAAAAAGAAGCTGTAAAGCCCCTTTAAGATCCCCATTGTGTATATTCGGTTAGCTCACTCATTTCAAACTTTTCAGCCATGCATACGCCTATGCAATCATTTGTATTATTGTAAATATAAATTATATTATGATCTTCATTTGTATAAAAATTACAACCTTTTTTAATATCTTGATCTAGCAATCCAATTAATTCAGTTTTAATCTTTAGTAATCTGTTTTTAGTTTTAAATACTTGATAAGGTATTTTAGGTGCGTCCTGCCAGACTCCAGGTTTCTGAAATTCTATACCAGTATTTATTAATAGGTATTTGTGATCTAACTTACTTCCTTTTAGTTTTTCCAGTTTTTCTTTTAGTTCGGTATCAAAGAAAAATGATTTTAATGATAAGTCATCATGTACATATTGTATAGACATTAGATGATTAAATAATTTGTCTTTGTCAATCTGATTAAGTTCTAACAATATTTGTTGACTGTAGTTAAAAATTACATTGTTTACTCCTTCTGCGTAAAAACATGCTCTGTAGGTATTAGCCTTGATCATGCGCTTAAGTTCGGTTAATTTAATCATATGTATTTACCTTCTTTCTTATAATAAAAAACCTATACCATTAATATAGCATAGGTTAATTGTTTTTGCAAACAGATATTTTATTTTAGTGTTTAATACTGAAGCAATCCTAAATCAATTATTTTATCATCAGTAACATTTTGTGGTGTATTGTTGCTATCAACTGAGCACTCGAACCATTTATTTGTAACATTGTCGATTGTAAGGACTATAAAGGCATCGCCATTTTCATTTTGAATAGTTGTATGGTAGACGCAATCTGATGGATTATAGGTGGATTGTGTAGCGAGTGCAATCATTGTGTATGAGGTATCGGAGCCTGGGAGGATTGTGGGTGAAGCGGAAGTTGTTAGGATTGATGAAGTTAGGATGGTTATGGAAAGGGTTAGGATAGATATTAATTTTTTCATTTTGTGGCCTACTTTCTTTTTATGTATTATGAATTCACTTTAGATAATAACTCATTCATAAGTGCAGTATGTTTCTTGCCATGTCTCCATATTTCAATATGTGCTAGTTCATGACAGATAATTTCTTCCAATGACTGACCAGCTATATTCCATGAAGAATATTTATTGTTTAAAACAAAATGCTCAAAACATTCAGTAACAAAATATTCATCGATAGTAATAGAATAATGACCGTCATATTGACAACAACATCCCAAAGCTCGTTTATGTTTTCCTTCTAAGATCATATGATCTAATATTTTGATATCAATTGAATAACCTGTTTTAGCTAAGACATTTGCGACGATTGAATTGAAATATTCTTGCTCGGTCATTGCTTTGAACCTCCTTAGGTTAATGGGTATTTGATTTACTTCTATAGTATAGCAAATAATTGTGTTAGTGTAAAGATTTTATATTTTGCTTCAATTTTTCCACGTGGAACATTCTTATATTTGTGTTTATAGATTTGAAAAGAGAAAATTATTAGAAGTATAAATTCAGTATTGAGCACGCTTGCGAAATGCTGACATACGGTCTCGGATCACTGTATAAATGAGGATTAGAGAAAGAAAGAAAAGAAAAGTTAATAAGTCCTATTTTGAACTTGTCTCAAAATTGAAAAGACGCCGTCAGCTATTGTTAGGATTGATTAAATTATAATTATGGAAATAATAGAGAAAAAAGTTGAATATTTAAAGTCCCCTTAATACTATTAATATAGTGGGCATGATAAGTATTCAACTTTTTATTTATTACTCTATTTCATCTAGTAGAATATCTAATATTTCTTCCATTGATTTTTCAATTATAGCTTCAATTTTAGTCTTCTTTACATTATCTTTGATATTGATAGCATTTATAACTATCAAATTGTTTCCTAATTCTATATTATCACCTAAATAATTTTCTGTTGATCTCCTTTTAGTTCTTTGTCCTTTAATATCATTTTTCATCTTTCCTATAATTTTATTCTTCTCTTTAATTGCATTCTCATGTCTTTTTTCTGCATTTGTAATAGTTCTATCCATAATGTCTAAATTTAATAGATATTTACTGCTTATCTTTTCATCTTCTACCAGTTCACATTTACCATAAATATCATCTATAGCCTCTGATATGTGCTTTTCATTGAAGAGAATTTTATATGATTTATAGTAAAAAGCAATATTAAGTTCTTTTAATACTATATCATCAACTTTACTCTTAAATGTCTCCCACATTCCTAATTTAATAATCATTTGTTTACTATCACAGCCTAATTCATTCATTATATCTTTTTCTATCTTTTTTATAAATGCTTTTTCCTTGTCAGTCCCTTCTCTATAATTTAATTGTATTTCATCATCTGCACGATATTTATAATCAATTTGTTCTTCATCATATTGATCTATATATTTTCTTTTAACTATTTCAGTGCCATCTTTTGTGACTTGTGCCATTGGTATTGCTTCAGCTACAGTTAACTCTTTATGCCATGATATAAGAGATTGATTTTCCAAACTATTTAAAGCTTGTTGTAAATTTCTTTCTAACATATCATCATTTAAATCATACCATTCTTCTACAGTCTCTTTATTAATATTCATAAATTTAGATAATTTTAATATTCTGCGTTTGCAATATACATAATTATCATTAATCATATTAAATTCCTTGAATAATTGATTTTTACTGAGGAATACTCTCCCAAATCCCTGCTTATTGTTTCCTCCTTGTACTAATAAGTCTAGTATTAAGTTTTCTATATATTTAGTGTATTCCGTGACGTTATTTCCATCTTTTCTATGGTCTATTTTAGGTAATATTTCAGAATATATCTCATCAATAATAAATTTGTTTCCTTCCTTGTGATACCTAAAATATCTTTCCAGTTCTTTTATTTGTGCTTTCTTTGAATCTCCTGCCATTACTTTAATTTTTAGGATAGCACAGAGGGCTTTATAGTTTGCAATTGTATTTGAGGTTTTAAAATATTCCTTTAAATTAATTATATCCATTATTTTACTCCTTCATTAATTAAATTATTTTCTTTTAAGAATGTCATTGTTTTATTGTAGTCTTCTGCTTTTACTTTAAATTTAATGTTTCTATACTTTTGTTTAAATATTTTTTCCTTTGGAATTCTTCTTTTACTTTTTGGTTTTTTAGGTTTATTCGATGGCGAATAACTCCAAGCAGAATTTGTATTAACTACATTCCAATTAGGATAATTTCTGTATTCTGCTATGTATTGATTTTCTAATTCTCTTATTTGTGGCTCACTCATATTTTTACATATTTCTAATAAATCGAATATGGCTCCGTCTTTTAGCATCTTATATGTCATAGGACTTCTAGAATTAAATTTTCTATGTTGGATGTATCTTTGTCTAAAACTAGTAGTTGTAGATCCTATATAAATATCATTGTTTTCATTTAAAACTATTGTATATATGCCAACTTTATTTTCATCTTCTTTAGATATTAGAAAATTAGGGAATTCTTTTCTATTGTTTGCGGTTCCTCTATGATCAATTTTGTCTAGTGGTTTCGGGAATATCTCAGTAATAATAATCTTTTGTCCTTGTTTTGTGTAAGTACAATATCTTTCTAATTCCTTATAAAATGCTTTTTTACTATTTGTACTAGTCATTGGCTTGACTTCTAACAAAGTACAAAGTTCTTTATTATTTTTCAATGTTAAACCTTTATATAGTTTAAATATATTATTCTGTATATTTATATTCATAGTATCAATATTCATTTATTTATTCTCCTTTTTAATATCATTTTTTTCAATTGTTTCATTAAAATGTCTAAGCATATTACAAGCACCTTGATTAGTAATTTCTACGACTAACTTAAATTTTGTAGTAGAAACAATTGTAATCGGTTCATCATCTAAAAATCTAAGTAGATGGAAAAATTCTTCATCTTTAAATTTACCATTCTTTATTATGTATGGTATTTGTAAAGTTGATTTAGTTTCACACGCTTCCTTTAAAATATCTGTGAATGTTGCTTTTGATTTCATTTTTTATATTACCTCTTTCATAATTTTATTTTAGTATTTACTTATGGTTCGATGGATGAACGTAGATAAGATAATAGTGATTACGTGCTACCAGTGCTATGTATTAGTATAATTTGTGTAATTAGTATAGTTCGCTCAACTCCTTTCTTCTTATAAATTTGTTTAGAATAAATATAATTATTCTAGGCAATAAGTATACCATGAATTATTATGTATTGTCAAACATTATTTTATGATTTGTTTTGTGTGTAATCTGGGAATATTAGAATTGATAAGGATAATAGATAATTATTAGGATTATATGATTTGGGATTGTTTAGAATATTGCTGTGATATGCGCTATGATTGATTGTGAGAGGGTTTGGTGTGTTAGTTGAGGGAATGTTAGGGGAATAGAAAAGAGACTCGTTTGAGCCTCTTTAAATGGATTATATTTTATTTTGCTGCTTGTGGATTATCTACTTTTGTTCTTTCCTTCTTCTCGACTGTTTCACTTCCATGTTTTCCTCTAATGTCATCCATAGAGAAAGCTTTATGCTTCTTGGCCTTATAGTCTGCTGGCTTAAAATACCATGCTTTTTTATTTCCTGCATACCATAAGCCAGCTTCTTTTAGTAGATGTTTGACAGGTTTAGTCTCACCATTGACCCACAGCCAGCTACCGCATATTTCTATAAAAATTTCAGGGATGAAGATAATTTTTTCTAGTGTTTCGCGGAACCCATCATTGACGTTGGCATAGTAGGAGGATTTTTTCTCAGTGTCGTTTATAGGATTATTTTTGATGTATTCAAAAGCTAGTTCGTACTCTAGATTTAGGGATTTCATTGTTTCGAGGTTTCCAGTTGGTTTGTCGGGATGATGGAGTTTTACGAGTTCGCGGAATGTAGTTTTTAATTCTTGGATAGTTTTGCAGGTTGAGAAAAATTTAAATTTGTTCATTTGGTACACGCTCCTTTTATTTTTGGTTTGGTAAGTTTTATGTAATTGATTTGCTTAAATATAATTATAAACAAATTTTGTGTGATTGCAATAGATTTTAAGGCAGAATTATT
>C687J13239_1001421_pt1 | contig 9845 bp, 7 predicted proteins | sample RifGroD2_FD_13239 | JGI IMG/M metagenome (IMG submission 13239) | reverse complement strand
AATATCAATTGATTTTGTTTTTTGTATTGGATAATGATATGTTAATATTGATCTATATTCAATATTATTATATTTATCAAGACCAGGAAATCGAAGATTTTCAACTGTTTTATTCACAACAGTTTTAATTCTTAAATCATGATTTGTATTAGGTGATTTAAAATTATTTACAAGTATATCAGAATGTTGAACACACATTTCTTTTTCATTTTCACAAATAAATTCCAAATTATTATAAAAATAATTTGTTGATGATGTTTTTGATATTTTTATTTTTGAATTATTATTTAATAATTGATCAATATTATTTTTAATACTATAATATTCATCTGGTTGAAGATTATAATTAAAATATGATTTATCGTTTTTTCCAACTTCTAGTATAATATTATTAAGTTCTGAATTTTGCGGGAATTTTTCGATAAATGGTATTATTTGATTTGTCAATAGATCAGTTAATTTATTATATGATATCATTGTATATTAATATTTAATAATTTAATTTATTTAATAATTAAAAAATCAATTTTTTATAAAATTGATTTTTAAAAAATTGATTTTTATAAAAAATTGATTTTTTAATTACCAATACAATTATTCTAATATGATTCAAATAATTGGAATAATTATGAATTATATTGGTCAAGACGCGCAAACAAGTAGTATTAACAAATTAGATATTAATAATATTACTAAAATTCATTTAAATTTATCGATAGATTATGTATATGAATATATTGATTCTTTATTTAATGATATGATTGATATGAAACAAGTTAGTAAAGAAAAATTATTAGAATGCATTTATCTTTATGTAAATACAAATAATACAGATAATGTTGTAGATAAACTAATAGATAAAATATTTATTAAAAATTTACAAATTGCAAAAGAAACAATTGGATCATCGATAAAGTTATGTATTGCATATTGGAATAAATACAAGACAATATTATATAAACTTAATAATATTTTTACATATGTCACATCGAAAGATAAAAATCAACAAATGATTATATATAAACTTGGTTACACCTATTTTTTAAAATATATTATTCATGCGAATGGTAATGAATTATGTCAAATTATAATAGATGAGATTTTATCAAACACTAAATTTGATAAACAATTAACAGAAATAACTAATATTTATACTAAATTTCCAAAAACATCACAAGAAATGCGAAATTATCAACAAATATTTGAAACAAAATTAATTGAAAAAATTCAAGATAAATTTATAACTAATAAAAAAATTGATGAAATGCGACAAAATATTATTGAATCTCATTATAAAAAAATCGATATGATAGAAAAATATATTAATAAAACGTTATATGATCAAATAATAATTAAAATAAAAATTATTATGTATAATAAACTTGCGACAATTTTTTGTAATATAATTGATAATGAAAATACAAGTTTTATTAAAAATATTATTACAAATTATCCATTAGTAATTAATAAAATTTATTGTGTATTAAAAATAAATGAATCACAAGATATTTCTACACTAACGATTGAAAATATAAAAACATTTCAAGAATTTAATGAAAAAATTGTGAATTATTTTTCGAAAATTATTAATGAAATTAAAATTTCAAATGCGAATGTTTTTATGACGGAACAATTACTATTAAAAATATGTAATTTATATGATTATTTTCAATTTATTATGCAATATATTAATCATGATGAAATAATTTTGAACTCTATAAATAATTTATTTACAACTTTTATGGGTCAAGATAATAATATAATTAAATATTTAATTTTTGGTTTCAATACTTTTTCAAAAAAATATTATTCAACAAAAGAAAAATCATATGATAATTTAATAATAATTCTTAAAAAAATATTTGAATTATTTAAAGATGAAGAAATATTTAAAACAATATATATTAAATATTTAAAATTAAGATTATTAACTGATTATGATAATATTATTGATTTAGATTATGAACGATCTCATGCAAAAGATCTTGGAAAACGATTTGGAATTGAATTTATAGATAATATTTATATGTTAATCGATGATATTGATAATAGTAAATATTTAACATCAGAATATAAAAAATTACCAGTAAATATAAAAACACAAAAATTTAAAAATATTGAATTTGATAGAGAAATTACAAATTTCACAGTTTTATCAAATATTTGGGATTCCAAAGATGAACAAAAAATTATTTATTCATGCACTCCACCAAATGAGATAGATATTTATGAAAAAATGTTTAATAATATATTTACTAATATTGATAGATCAAAACAAAATAATTGTGATTTAATTCATAATTTACATATATTACATGATATGAGTGAAGTAATTCTCGAACTTGAATTTGATAATGAGAAATATATTATCAAAACATCTGCATCTCAATCATATGTTTTATTATTATTTAATGATACAAAAATGCTAACAAGTCATCAAATAGAACGAATGCTTAATATTCCAATGGATAATTTAAATTATATATTAAATTCACTTGTTAATATTGGTATTATTATTAAAAATAATGAAAATTATACATATAATGAAAATTTTGAATCAGAAGATAAAACAATAAATGCTTTTGATTTATTACATTCATAATAATTAAAAATTTAATTTATCAAAAAAATTGATTTATTAATACATTGAGTAAATAAGACTTATACTGTTTAATATAAATACAATGGAAAATAACACTAATACTGAAATCGACCAATCAAATATAATTGCACCAAATGCATTAATTATTCCAGAGATAGAAGAAACTATTGATATTATAAATGATCAAAATGATGACATTGCAACAACAACAGTTACTGAACAGACGGCAATAACAAATAAAATTATTAATCCATTAATGTTAAAAACAAAAATAACAACATATGATGGAATTATTGATTATCCAAATAGAGTACAATATAAAGATTTACGAAAATTATATAAAAAAATTTTAGTTTTATGTCTCAAAACAACTGAACCAATTGATGATCAAATTTATGAAGAATATATTGATTCTGAATTTTTAGAATCAAATAAAACAAAACTTACTATTATGAATGGTATATTTGAATTATTAAGAAACAATATTCATAAAGAAGATTTACGTGTGATTGATAAAAAAACATTAGAAATATTTAATCATAATAATATACAATTTGAAGAAACTGAACTTGTGATACCGATGTTAATTTTTAATGAGAATGATTTAGATATTTATATTAAACAATATATTGGATTATTTACATTTGATGATTATATAAATACAAAAGTAATTAGAGATTTTTATTGTTCTTCTGATAAAAGTGAGATTCTTAGTCAAAATTTATATGAAATTATAAAAAATGTGCAAGAAAGTATGTATTGGACTTATGATTATAATTGCAAATTAAACATAACAGAAAAATTTATTAATCGTAAATTTTCATATGGAAATTATAGTAGATTTTCTGATCAAAATATTTGTAATGTGATAGATAAATTAAAAAAAATTCCGGATGAAGGAACTAATTATTTAGCTTTTATGTTTAATAAACAAACATATGTTGATGCTGCGACTGCTATTCAAAAAGGAGGATATCATCTTTATAGAATAAATGAAGAGATAGATATTAAAATAACATCTAATTTTATTAATACATTCGCAAATTCAATTACTACTCGAAAAGAATTTTATAATTTTATTACAACACTGATGAGTTCTAAAAAATATTGTCATCTTATTGGTAATAATCCATTTATATTAAATAAATTATCAGAAAAAGGATTACATGGATTATGTAAATATAATGCGCAGTCAGTATGTACAAAAATCTCGATGTTTGATAAATATGCCCCAATTTTCAAATATATTATTGGGTATATGATGTTAACAATGTATCTTGAAGAATCAATAAAGAAAACATTCATTTTAAGTACGGATCGATTTGTATTTGATATAAATACAGCAAGTAAATTACCATATTATCCATATGATTTATCTGATCAACATACAAGTCCATATTTACCAATACTTGTATCGAATAAAGTACTTGATTACAATAAAAATTTTATGGGAATTGGTTGTTTAAAAGATCATGTTGGAGGAATAAATACATTTGAAGATTTTATGAAAAACTTTAAGATTTTCTGTAATAATGATGTTTCATGGAATATTTTTGATGGACTAAATTGGTCTGATGTCGCCGTATGTGGTGGTGTAATGGCAGCATGTATTCCAAAAAATAATCCGTTAATGAAATTATTTGAAAATACACCAGGTTGTGATACATATGAAAAAACATTAACACGTTATTTTGATGAATATTATACAGCATCCGATATTGATATTATTTGTGGAAAATCCGATATTTTTGATTATGTTGATCAAGTAAATCATATTTTTGAAACAGTAAAGAAAAATATAATTGATCATATTAAAATAACAAATGAAAGTATTAGATTACAATGCACCAAAACTGTAGCAGTAATTGTTAATGAACAATTTATTAAAAAAAGTATTATTCCGAATGCAATTAAACAAGATAGTAAATATACTCTTGAATATATAATTTCACATCTTAAAGATACTGATATTAAACAATTATTTTACAAAAATTATATTATTGAAAAAACGAATGAAAATATTAAATATATGAATGATCCAAAATATGAAAATAAATGGACTGATAATAAATATAAAGATATTTTTGATATTATACCTGCTGAAAATATTATTTTAATTATTGGAAAAACACAGAAAGAATGGGAAGATTATAATAAAAAATTTAGAGAGAAAAAAAGTACAACACCACCAGAACAGAAATATATATTCAAAGATGAAATTACTGACGAAGATCTAATGTTTGAAGATCAAGATCCGTTTAAAGATGAATTAGAAGAAGATAATTATACGGAAACTGATGAATTATGTAAAATATCAGAAAATCTTAAATTTAAAGTTGATTCAATATTTATGAAACATCCATTAGAGATATTTAAAAGTAGATTTCCAGAAGTATTTTCAACTGTTGCAAAATTCCATTTACCATGTGTACGAGCATATTACAATGGAACAACTGTAAAAATGCTTCCATCAGCAGTATGTGCATATATGACATTTATGAATATAGATTATAAATATTTTGCTGGAACTAAAGATCCGATTGAAATTATTAATAAATATAGAACGAGAGGATTTGGAACGTTTTTAAATGATTATGAAAAAATACATTTAATTGAATATTCGAATAGTGTCCCACAATGGCAATCATTATATGATATCAATAAAAAGAAAAAAGAAACTATTAATGATGTATTTGGAGTTAAACAATTGAATGATAAATTATTTAAACCAAGAAAATATAATGATACATTATTCACAAAATTTGCACATGTAGCAGATAATTATAATACGGTTAATTATCAGATAATTGATAAAAAAGATATATATATTCAAGAATTTAGTAAAATATATAATTATGATGAAACCGATTCTGATCTAAAATTATTATCGTATAATACCATTAATAATAATGGTTATATTGAACCATTCAAAAAATGGGTATTAGATGCAGGTTATGATTTGTTATAAAAAATTGATTTATTAAAATTTAGTAATATAAAGTAATAATTATAAATACTAAAATATACATGGATATTCCAGAATCAATACAAAAACAAAATATCGAAAAATTTAATAATTTAATTAATGATATTAAAACCGCAATAATAGTTGAAAAAAGCATACGAGATTTTGCGATTGAATATTGTAATGTGTTTGCGAATAATGACTTAATATTACAAATATATAATAATAAAATAAATGATATTATTTCAAATATTGATCCATTAAATACTGATGTTCAAAATAAAAATTTATTAAATTTAATTAAGACAAATAAAATAAATGTTGAAATGATTGGATATATGACGCCTCAAGAACTTTGTCCAGAAAATTGGGAATTAATAATCAAAAATAAAAAAAATAAAGAAGAACGATTATCAAAAATTAAAACTACAGATGCATATGTTTGCAAAAAATGTCATAATAATAAATGTACAACATATCAGGCACAAACCAGATCAGCAGATGAAGGATCTACAATATTTATTACTTGTTTATTATGTGGACATGTAATGAAATTTTTTAATTAAAATTTATACTTATTTTTCAAAGTGTGTATAAATTTGATAATTATTATCATAATAATTATAATATGAATTCAAAACATATATTATTCTATCAAAATAATAATATAAATTCACAAAAATTTATAGATAATCTAAAAAAAACAAATATGTTTAATTTATTTAATTTGGTATGTATTGATAATAATGAAAAATTAAATATTCAAATAACAGAAACTCCTTCTATTATTGTTCCAGGTGTACAACAACAATTATCAGGATTATCTGCATTTAATTGGCTTGATGCGATTACAAAATTTGGACAAACATCGTGTGATATTAGAGTTTCAAAAAAAATAGAAAATTCATCTGATTTGACTAAAACTCCATTATTAATGACAGTATTAAATAACAATATTTGTAAAGAGACTGGAGCAAGTGGAATAATAGAAAATGATTTTAAAAAAATTTCAGATGATTTCGCATTTATAGATGATGATGATAAAAATTCAAAAACAATGCAAAAAAATATAGTTAATATAAATGATAAAGAACAATTTATTATTACTATACCGGAATCACATAAAAAAATAGATGAAAAAAATCAAGAAGAACGATTACGAAAATTAATTAATAACAGAAAAAATCAAGAAATTACAAATAAAACTACACCTCAACAATTAGAACAAGAAAATCATTCACAAAGAGGATTACCAATGCAGATGCAACAAAGAATACAATTAGAACAGGGGAATTCTTACCAAGGAGGTTTACCGACGCAGGTACAGCAAAAGAGAATACAATTAGAACAGGGGAATCCTTACCAAGGAGGTTTACCGACGCAGGTACAGCAACAAAAAATTACACAGTTCGAACAGCAAAAAAGAATGCAATTAGAACAGCAAAAGAGAATGCAATTAGAACAGCAAAAGAGAATGCAATTAGAACAGCAAAAGAGAATGCAATTAGAACAGGGGAATCCTTACCAAGGAGGTTTACCGACGCAGGTACAGCAAAATAATGCAAATTTACATTATTTATCTCAACAACAATATCCTCCACAACAATATCCTCCACAACAATATTCTCAACAACAATATCCTCAACAACAATATCCTCCACAACAATATCCTCCACAACAATATTCTCAACAACAATATCCTCAACAACAATATACTCAACAACAATATACTCAACAACAATATACTCAACAACAATATTCTCAAAATAATAATTATAAATATACGAAATAAGTTTAAGATACTTAAAAAAATAGATATTATAATAATATAATGTCAATCTTAAGAGAACAAGTGAAAGAATTATCACAAATATATGATCAACAAAAAATTATTTCTGAATTTAATGGAACATTAGTAACATTTCTGGATCAATTATATAAAATAACAAAAGATAATCAATTTAGTAATTATAAATCGTTATTAGAACAATATATTAAAATGAATTGTGTTGATCCAATTGAACAATTTTGTATTAATATATTTAAATATAGAATACAAATTATGAATAATGATGAGCAATTTTTCATGTCAATAAATTTGAATAATGAAGTGTCAACAATTGCATCCAAAAATATGGATAAAAAAAAGGCAGTAACAGATGTATTTAAAATGAAAGGGATTTGGGAAAAATTATCATTTGATAATAAAAAAGCTGCTTTTGAATATCTTCAAGATATGACGATTTATTGTGGGATATATGTATATTTAAAAGGTATTTTACCACTGGAGAAAATTTAAAAATTATTAATAATAATTTTTAAATTTGGTTGAAATTATTTTATTTTGAAATAATTTTAGAAAATTTAAAAATTATTAATAATAATTTTTAAATTTGGTTGAAATTATTTTATTTTGAAATAATTTTTAAATTTAGTTGAAATTATTTTATTTTGAAATAATTTCAAAATAAAATAATTTTAGAAAATTTAATTCGTTAGATATGATTTAAGAAAATATAGATAATGATTATAATACTTATAATGAATTGTTTAGAAAAATTTAAAGAAGAATATTTCAAATTTTTTGATTTTATTTCGCAAATATTACCCACAAGAGCAGAAAGTTTGAATCAAATTAAAAAAGAAATTATCGAAGGAGGAGATGAATATATTATGGTAATTGGATCAGATTTTATAAATGGTATTAATAAAGATCACCATTATAGAGATTATTTATTAAATAAAAGTAAAAGATTATTTTTACATGATGAAACACATGCAGCAATTGAAATTATTCCTGGAGTTAATATGAAACGAGTTTTTCAAAAACTCGATCAACAATATGCTGATGAAGTATGGACATGTGTTCAAAAATTATATATTATACTAATGAATGATAATGACGAATATATTGATTTTATAAAACAACTTTCTGATCAAAATCATATAAATATTAAAACAGAGAAAAAACCAGTTGAGAATATGATTGATGAAATTGCAGAAACACTCCAAAAAAATTTAGAAGGAAAAGAAAATCCATTAGAAAATATTGGTGATATGATGAATATTGCATTAGGAATTGGTACAAAATATAAAGATCAAATTGAGTCTGGCAAAATTACAAAAGATGATATGTCAGATGCACTTTCTGCACTGTTAAAACAAGTGACAGGTGAAGATATATCTAAAAATGAAATTGAAAATCCCCAATTACTATTAAATAAATTACTTTCTAAGAATAATATTGACAGTAAAGAATTTGAAAGTACTGTTGGAAATCTATTAAGTAGTGTTACTGGCGCAAGCGGTATAAATAATACTGGAGGAATTGGTAGTATGTTAAATGGACTTTCTCCGAATCTAATGTCTGGCATGCTTGGAAATTTAATGAATTCAACAGGGTCGAATAATGTTTCAGATCAACCATTAACAGATGAACAGATCGCAGAAATGGAAAAAATTTTTTCAACAATGAATTTAGGACAGAAATAAAAAATTGAAATTATAACAATCTAAAAAATTGAAATTATAACAATCTAAAAAATTGAAATTATAACAATCTAAAAAATAGATTGTTATAATACAAATAAATAATGAGTGAACAAATTATTACTCCGAATACTGTAATAGCATCTTCAGCAATCAATTATGATAAAATTATTATACAATTTGGAGCAACAAAAATAAAACAAGAATTAATTGAATTATAGCTAGTCTAAATTTTATTTGGACATTATTTTATAAAAAATTGAATTTTAAACTGCCTGAAATGTAAACCATTTAATAAAAATTGCGTGGTTGAAGGACAACTGAGTTTCCTAATGATTCCACATTGGCATAATTATATTATGACCATAAAATTACTCTTAAATAGTGATATATTTTTCATTTTTGAAAATATATAACATATCACTAACGATTATTTGTCAATATAAGAATAATATAAAAATACAATCTATCTTAACATTAAAAATGGAAAATAATAGATTTGGATGTATTTTAATAAAAAAGAAAAAATAAATTAATTGGTAAATAATTTCATCAAAAAAAGTCAATAACCCTGTTTTATCAGTGTCAAATATTGACGAGCCTTTAAAAGGTACATTTATAGCCAAAAAAAAACGGAAAAGAAATAATATAAAACGTTTTTGCAAAAAGTAATGTATCTACTTATTAATTATAAAATACACTTTTGGTTCATTTTTTCCAAAAGTATTTTAGTTAATAATTACATATTACTTTTTTATTTGTCCAAATAAAATTTAGACTAGCTATAAT
>C687J13239_1001417_pt1 | contig 9862 bp, 11 predicted proteins | sample RifGroD2_FD_13239 | JGI IMG/M metagenome (IMG submission 13239) | reverse complement strand
CAATAACTGTTTCAAACAGGTGTCTTTCCCCTTCTTGGATATATTGTCCAAGAGAATGAAGATCCGTTGAAAAACCTGCACTTGCTACAAATAGTCCTTTATGGTCCTTGCCTTCAGATTCACCAAACAATTGTTTCCACCATTCGTTTAAGAATAGTAGATTGGGTTCATATCCAACCAGCATTTCAACCTTCTTGCCTGATGTGTATAATAAATATCTCATTACAGCATATAAATAAGATTCATTCTTAGATAATTTAGGTTCTAAATATCTTTCATAGGCGTCTTTAGCGCCTTCCATCATCTGATCAATATTAATTCCAGCAGCAGCAAGCGGTAGAAGACCGACTGCTGTGAGTACGGAGTAACGACCTCCGACATCATCAGGAATCACAAACATTTCATATCCATTATTCTTAGAGACGGTATATAAAGCGCCTCTCTTCTTATCTGTTGTTGAGTATATTCTTGTTCTCGCTTCATCCTTGCCATATTTCGTCTCTAATAACTTCTTAAGGACTCTAAAAGCGATTGCGGGTTCAGTGGTTGTTCCGGATTTAGAGATGACGTTGACGCTGAAATCCTTATTTTTCAAATAATCCAAAAGATTGGCTAGATAGGTACCAGACATTTGATGACCGGCAAATATAATTTCAAGTTTTTTCTTCTTAAAAGGCTTATTTAAGAATTCAAGCCCTGCTTTCGCTCCTAAATAAGAACCGCCGATTCCAATAACAACTAAAATCTTTGACTGTTCCTGGATACGTTTCGCAGATGCTAAAATACGTGCATATTCCGCCTTGTCATAATGGATAGGTAAGTCCAACCATCCGAGATAGTCGTTTCCTTTTCCTGTTTTTTCATGAATCATCTGATGCAGTTCGTTGACCTTATTCTGTAAACTCTCTGGTTTGACGTCTAAGAATGAACGTGCGTCATTTACTGTTAATTGAATGTGTGCCATGTGTAATTTCCTTTCATTTTTTCGCTTTTTCTATCCAATGAGGCAATGCCTTGGATAAGGAATGAAACCCTATTTTGATTTTTACCATTTTTTGAATTCTTGGATTGATGGGATGTGCTTGTTTATAAGACAATTTCAAGCGTTTATTCTCTTCATCAATTTCTAAAACAACAGTCTCTACCTCATCACCAACACAAAGAATTTCTTCGATGGAAGAGACAAACTGATCAGATACCTCTGAAATATGAATGAGTCCTATGTAGTCCTCATAGGTGACAAATACACCGTAGGACTGAATACCTGTGATTTTACATACAATTTGATCATTTATTTTCATATCCAAAAACCTCGTTCAAATTATATCATATTTTCATGCTAATCTATTAAAAAAACGCGTTTCCGCGTTTTACTCGTTTGTTATGTAAATCCCTAGTCCGCCTAAGCCAACATGTGCACTGACAACAGGACTGATGACACCCGTAATCTTGATGGTGACGTTCTCACCAAGCTGAAATAATTCGTGTTCTAAAATCTTCGCTTCCGTGCTTCTATCGACGTATGCGATCCGGACAACAACCTTACCGAAAACCATCAATTTTTTCGTTTCATTAAGGAGATATAAGACAACATTGTTGAAGCTTCTCACTTTCGCTTCCACAGCGAGAACACCTCTTGAGAAGCGGAGAATCGGTTTAATCTTTAATATGTTTCCGATGAATCCTTGAACCCTGGAAAGTCTGCCGTTGGTAACAAGCTGCTGCAGGTTATCGACCGTGAAGACTAAGGATCCTTTTTCCTTTAACTCACCCAAATGACGAAGTCCTTCTTGAACAGAATGACCTTCATCTAGATACTCAATTAGTTTTTCGGCCAGATATGCAGCGCCGTTGATATTGGATTCGGTATCTTCAACATAGACGTGTTCGCTTTCCACCAAGGTCTTCGCTAAGTTCGCGCTGTTGATGGTTCCAGAAAGTGATTTTGATATCGTCATGCAGATGACATCCTCATACCTCTTCAACTGATCTTCAAAGGCTTTTAAAAACAATTCGGGTGCAGGTTGGCTAGTTTTGACTGTTTTCTTGTTTTTTAAAGCATCGACAACAACATCCGGATGGATCTCGCCGTCAATATACTCTTTATTATCAATCAGTACATTTAGTGGAACGACAATAATTTGATTGTCCTTCACATAATTTGGATCAAGTCCAAATGTTGAATCCACCACGATTCCTACTTTTCTTTGCATATGTCCTCCTATTTATATTATTATTCACGATGAAGAGTTCCTATCATTATTATACAATTAAAGACCATAAAAAAAACGACCTTCGTCGTTATTTTATCTTAGTCTACTGTAATAACTGCAATCACACCGGGAACATTTTCCAACAGCATGGTTTCAATCCCTTGTTTCAAGGTGACGTCTAACGCCATGCATCCGTCGCATGCTCCAAGCATCTTTACATAAACGATACCGTCTTCAACATTAATCACTTCAATGTCTCCACCGTCTCTTTGTAAGTATGGTCTAACCTTATGAATCAAGTCCAAGACTTGTTGTTTGGTATCAGTCATTTAATTCACCTGTCCTTTGCACATATAAGTATATACTAGATGATGCATTTATTCAAACAATATCACTCTGCGGTCGGTTTCATTCTCTTAAGTACGTAGTGAGGACCGTTGACGTTGCAGGATTCGTTTAAATAATCTGGTATTCTCTTATACCCGTTTGGGCTTTTCGCATCCGAATTGAAACCTTTGATGCGTAAAAGACCTGAAGACATATCACCAACTAAATAAGTGTATCTGTCAAAGGCTACATCGACATAACGTTCATGGAACTTGACGAGATCGAATGCATCCCGGTAGTTCTTAATCATTTCAAATTGTCCAAAATCTGTATCTACAATCATCTTTACACCTTCTTTAGCAAGACGACAGCTTCTGCTGCGATTGCTTTTTTCTCACCGATGGCATCCATCTTCTCATAGGTGGTTGCCTTAACGGCGATTTGATCTTCTAAAATATTTAAGTTCTTGCTGATATTTTGCTTGATTTGAGTAATGTATGGGTTCAATTTGGGAAGTTCCGCATAAACAGTCGAATCTATATTACCAACAATGTAACCCTTTTGTCTAATCATTTCATAAATTTCTTTTAAGATTCTCATGGAATTGATGTCTTTGAACTGTGGATTGGTGTCTGGGTAGTAGGTACCTAGATCACCTAAAGAGAGTGCGCCGAGCATCGCTTCGGCGATTGCGTGCAGCAATACATCCGCATCGCTGTGGCCGAGCAATCCTTTTTCATAAGGGATTTGAATGCCTCCTAGAATTAAAGGTCTGTTTTCTACCAATTGGTGGATATCAAAGCTATGACCGATTCTCATGGGTTCCTCCTTCTCCAAATGCATTTTGACATATTGGAAATCTATAGGATATGTAACTTTCAGGTTGGGGTCTTCGTTATACACAACGAATACTTTTTCTTCTGGATAAAACGCTTGATATAAGCTGATGTCATCCTCGTAGGCATCTTCATTTCTGATATAGGCATATCTGATTTTCTCAGTGAGGAAGGCTTGGGGTGTTTGGGCTAAAACGTATGCGTCACGCTTTAAAGAAGATAGTTCATTATGCTCAACCCTCTTCAAAGAACTGGTTAACCGCTCAGCAAGGAGTACCGCATCATGAAACTGAAGTGACTTCTCGATTTCCAAAATCGCTTTTTTCGTAATCAAAGGTCTTGCTGCNTCGTGGATATAAACATAAGGTGTTTGAACNACTTTCAGTCCNAANTTAACGCTTTCGCTTCTTGTCTTGCCACCAATGACAANGACAACNTTTTCAGGATTTATATAGTTTTGGATTTCATTCAAATCGTTTTTTGANACGACCAAAACAATCTTGAATCCTAACTCCAAAAAGGCCTCCACGCTGTACATGAATAATGGTTTATGGTTAATCAGGTATAANACCTTGGATTGATTCAGTTGNGCNCTGCTGCCTGNGCCAGCAGCTACAATNAATGCAGTATTCATAAATGTCCCTTCATATATCCATCAAGCTTCTGGTCATGGTCATCAAAAGGAATNGTATCTAATTCTTGAAAATCANAAATGACTCCAATCACNGTTCTTGGACGGTGCTTGGATAANAATTGATCATANTAACCCTTGCCAAATCCAACACGGTATAAATCCATGGAGATTGCAAGCGCTGGAGCGAGCATGTAATCGATTTGGTCATCGACCAACTCGCCTTGGGGTGGTTCCATCACGCCAAACTTGCTTTTAACAAACTTGATGTGCGGATCAAACAGATAGAAATGAATGCCATCGGGTTCAACCTTTGGAAACGCGAACCTTTTATGATCCTTCATGAGGGTGAGCAAATTCACTTCATTCCCCATCGGATAATAAATAGCGACCGTTTCTGCACGCTTAAACCGATCATCCGCTAAAATCTCTTGGATGATTGACTTATTCTTTCTGTTCAACTCTTTCTTGGATGATGTGTTTCTTCTTTCTAACATCATCTTCCTGATTTCACTCTTCATCATGAAACGATATCCTTATAGAAACATCCATGTGCATTGAACTGTGGGTTCTCTGCAATCTTCAAGGCTTGAACTGCAGCCTGATATAATTTATGTTCATCGGTAGCATCACTGCCTCCGATCGCAATTCCAGCGAATACATCCAACTCAACCGATAACGATCCATACTGCATCGTCAGATTCAAGAACGTTCTATTGGTTTTAACTCCATTTGCCAGCACATCCATCTTTCTTGGATCTGTAATCGTAATCGCGAATTCAACGCCTGAGACTCTGAAGATATCCCCGGATTCACTGACGAATGTTGTTCTAAGTTTCTTGATATATTCAGCCATCAGCATATTTCCAACCTCACGTCCATGCATCTCATTGACCTTCGGCATATTCTTCAATCTTAAAACAACCAGTTCAAAATATCTGTTATCTTTGAATAGCTGATTCATCGAAACCAGCATGTCATTATGATCCTTTAATCGATCAAGCTCATCAATGTTGCTGGCGAGATAATGCTTCGTTTTCATCGGGTTCAATGTTCCCATGATGATGGCGCTGTTCTGATCTTCAAAAAGTCTCTTTCCCTTTTCTTTGAACCAGACATACCTGCCATTGACAAGAACTCTATATGACGTTGAGTATTGTTTCTTATTGATGGTTAAATCGCCTAACATAGCCAAATACTTCTTTAAGTCTTCAGCTTCAATCAAGCGTCTGAAGTCCGTTAAGTCCAGCGTATTTCCTGGCAATTTCATCATGGCTACAAGCTGGTCGCTCGCCCAGATGGTGCGTTCATCCAAGTCGATATAAAACAACCCTTCATCTGATATTTCAAGAGTCGCGATAAATTTATGTCTGATACTTTCAAGCTCGCCAGTACGTTCATTAAGTTCTTTTTCCACTGCAAGCAAATCAAAATCGGTCTTCTTTTCACCAACACAGATTCTACCCTTATATTTGCCTAACGCATAAACCGGCTGCATCACCATATGGAGGATGACTGGATTTCCGTCATAATTTAAAAGTGTCAATTCTTCAATTTCGCTATCTCCTTGTTTCGCTCTTTCCTTATACTGGAGATAATAGCTTTCCAAGGATCTGTTATTAATGTCTTGTCCGTTCAGCTTCGTGAATCTGACAGATTTGTTCAACACATTAAAGAATTTCTTGCCGATAATATCTTCTTTCTCCAAATTGAGTTCATGAAGCAGACTGACAGAAATATCTTTGACGCGTTCCTTTGCATCAACGACATAATATGCATTCCATCTGCTATTTTTAATCGACTTGACAAACAGCTGGTAATGATTGGCTTTGAGGGTTGCTGTTTTAAAGGATAAATAGAGAATCAGCATGAATAGCGCATAAACAAAGAAATTGAATCCGATATAGATATTTTCATATAATGCGTTGCCGACAATCACGGATTGATAAATAACAAAAACCATCACGGCGATGGTAATGTTAAAGAAAGCGATGACGAGTCGATTTTTTAGAACTTTTTCACTTTGAATGCTCTGAATAATCACCAAAAAAAGTGTAAATACGGTAATGATCAGAGGGTAAATCGGATGTTGGAGCATAAAATCACCACGCTAGATTAGGAATGATATACATTAAAATGAGAATAATCAATGTAAAAGCAAATGCGACAACATAAGCGACCCACTTGTTTTTACTGAAGTATAAAGAGGTTTTTTCTGCAAACTTCCTGTTTGCCAAATAATTGAGAGGTTCGATAATCAGTTTGAGTATTTTTTTGATCATATCTATATCCTCACTTCATGAACATGTTGACGTATTCCATCAACTTGTCGCGGTCATTAATCTTCAGCATGATGCCCTCAACACAAATGGATACATGTCCGGTTTCTTCTGAAACCAGAATAGTCAAACTATCTGTAATTTCACTGATACCCAATCCTGCTCTATGTCTTGAACCCATCGTCTTATCGAAATTTTGATTATCCGATAATATGAAATATGCTCCGGCACAAAGGATTAAGTCGCCTCTGATGATGACTGCACCATCATGAAGGGGCGTATTGGGTGTAAAAATATTGATGAGTACTTCCTTGGATACTTCGCAATTCATCGTAATGGCGCGGTCTGCAAATTGATCCAGCGTATTATGCTTTTCAATCGTCATCAATGCACCGATGCTTTGGGAAGAAAGATACATTGCTGCGTCCACGATATTTTGTTTCGTCTTTTCACTGCCCATGACCAGGTTTTCATTTCTGTTATCTGCTTTCCAGACAACTTCTAGAGATCTTCTGATATCTGGAGCCATGATGACGATCATCAAGACTGGCATCCATTCTGATAAATAAGATAGGATTGGTGCGCTAATGAGCAAGTCAAGGATGTTGGAGATATAAGCTAAAAGATATACAAAGATAAAAGAGACTGCAATACTGAGCATTCTTTTGTTGCTGACTAAGAATTTAACTAGAAAAAAGACTAGGACCCAAACAAAATATGCATCCACTGCAATCTTCCAAATTGGGATATCGAATAACATATAGAGCACGCTCCTTTTTAACTAACACTATTATATCATAAAATAGAATGGCATATAAAGATATAAAGACCGCTTTTCTCCCCTATAAAAATGGATCCCTTTTAAAAAGGGGATTCTTCGCTATCCCTGTTTAGATGTTGCGTTTTATATAGGAATAAGACTATAATAGTTATGTCTATGCTCACTCATGAATGAGCAGACAAAATTAAATTGGAGGTTATGAGCGTGTCCACAAAAGAAACTACTCTTTCTACATCAGTCGTTCATTAATCCTTGGGTTATTTCATGTTTCAATCTATTTTTAAAAAGATACGTTGAATATAAAAAATCCTTGGGTTAACTTGCAGAGGTCTTAATAGACATCCAGAAAGCATGAATTCATCATGCATGCAAAGTCATTATGTAAAGCATAATACTTCTATCACAAAGATAGAGAAACTTGAGGTAATTATATGGATCAGGCATTACTCGTNGGTCTCAGTTATAAAGAGACCACAGAAGAAACAATGGCATCATTAAACGAGCTGGAGCATCTAGCTTCGGCAATCGGTATTAAAACAAAGGATAAATTAATCCAAAACGCAAAAACAGTCAATCCAAAATACTATGTAGGTTCAGGCAAGGTTGAAGAAATAAAAACCATCATTCAAGTCCTCGATATCGATGTCGTTATTTTTGATACGACTTTATCCCCTGCCCAACTCAAACATCTTGAAGCAGATTTGGAAACCCAGGTCATCGACCGCAGCTTCCTTATTTTATCCATCTTCTCCGAAAGAGCTCACAGCAAGGAAGCTGTACTTGAAGTTCAGCTAGCTCAAAAGATGTACATGCTCCCAAGATTGATCGGACTTGGAAACACGCTATCTAGACAAGGTGGCGGAGGATATAACGCCAAGGGTGCTGGTGAAACCAAGTTAGAACTAGACAGAAGAAAAATCATGAACGAAATCGGCAATATCAAGGCTGAACTCGAAAAGATAAAAGCTGAAAAAGAAGTTTCCAGAAAACAAAGAATTAAAAACCGGATTCCCGTTGTCGCTTTAGTTGGCTACACCAATGCTGGAAAGTCTTCTATCATGAATAGCTTATCGAGTTATTTACATCACGATTCAGATCCGGTCCTCGAAAAGGACATGCTATTCGCTACCCTGGACACAAAGGCTAAAAAGCTTCAAAAAGAAAACTACCCCCCGTTCATTTTGATTGATACCGTAGGATTCGTCAATAAGCTACCCCATGAACTTGTCAGATCATTTGAAACCACATTGAGTGATGTGATCAATGCCGATCTGCTTCTGCATATCGTCGATGGAGCATATTTCAATCAGCTCCAGGTTGACACGACCAAAGAGGTTCTAACAAATATCGGAGCAGCAGATATCGAACGCATCATGGTTCTTACAAAGAAGGAAATCGCATTATCAAAACCTAAACTGGATGAGGATTATATTTTCGTTTCGAATCGAACAAAAGAAAATATTGATCATCTCGTGGACGCAATTTACGGTCACCTTTATAAGACCAACCGTATTCATTCGTTAAAGATTCCATTCGATCAAGGTCAGTTGTATTCTAGATTGAAAGAAAATAATACCATTTTGGAAACCAGATACGACAATGACGGAACATTCGTCAGAGCGATTCTTACTCCTGAACAAGCGAGTTTCTATAAAGAATATATGGTTACAGGAACGAATACGGATAGTAACAATAAAATTGCATAAATCATTTAAGTAAAAATAAAATAACGGCATTTTTTAGCCGTTATTTTTTTGTTTGTTCATTTTTATATAAGCAATAATCTTTGAATTGGTGGAATAAACCCTCTCCTTATTCTACGATAATCGAATATCGTAGAATAAGGAACGTGTTTTTAACATGTTTTGAGAAAATGTCCAGCTATGTGTTGATGAATTGATTAATTTTGATTGAGAACTCTTTTGAATCCAAAATCAACGAGAAACGATCTGCTTCAATGAATTCCAATCTGGGAGATGTCAATAAATCCGCTAAGGTTTCAATCAACTCAGCACCTCCAAAAGGATCATCATCGTTGCTATATAAAACCATAACCCTATTTTCCAAGTATTTAAAGTCTTTTGGTTCAAATAAGGAATGCGTTAAAAAGTCCTTGATTAACCCATCTGAATTTTTTCATCTTCTTCTTTGTAGAGCGCGATGATATGTTCAAATAAATCCACTGTTTCCTCATCTTGGATAACATCCTTGATTTGATCCAATAAAGCTGATTTAATCGTTTCTAAAGGCATCATCTTTCTCAGTTCAGCAAGTTGTTCTATCGCTTCTAGGACATGTGCGATGACTTCTGATGATGATGGATTCATATGTTTTGTTTTCGTCAGCGTATTGTATAAAATTACCTTATTTACAAGATTGGGGTGGTGCTTGGCGATTGCCTGAGCGACACCTCCGCCATGGCTCGCTCCCAATATATTGAGCTGATCTATTTTTAAATGAGGGATGAGCAAGGATATCATCTTAATCAATTCTTTAACCGTCTTGATTGTCTTCGGATATTCAACAGTCAACACTCTATTTGTTTTTTCTAGTTCTAACAAGATTTTAAAATAAGCTTCTGTTGGAAACATGCTGCTGCCTAATAATACTAAGATAACTTGTTCCCCATTCCCAAAAAACCGGTACTTGATGGACTCGGTTTGATGATTGAAGATCAGCACTTCATGATCATGGATGAACTTTTGGTATTCCTCGTATAATCTCATACACCCTCTACAAATGTTGTTTAATATCTTTTAGTTCGGTTAACTCTCTTTGAATCCAAGTCGCAATCT
>C687J13239_1001416_pt1 | contig 9873 bp, 23 predicted proteins | sample RifGroD2_FD_13239 | JGI IMG/M metagenome (IMG submission 13239) | reverse complement strand
TCTAAATTGCTTGAAATAGCAGTTGATAAGAATGATTTAGATATAGTGCATTCTGCTATTGAATTATTAGTTGAGAAAGGAGAATAAATCATGTTAAAATGTAATTGTGGATGGTCTGGAGTAAATCTAAAACCAGATTATCAAACCAATACTGCTCATTGCCCCATGTGCAATACAGTTTTTCAAGGCATCCCTGCTGAAAATGCTATTTACACATCAAGGAATGAAGAAATTAAATTGCAGAATAGGCTTGAAGATGAGAAAATGATATTTGCTGAATTGGAAAAGTTGAGATAAATAGTAAATTTAAAATATATCAATTTATCACAAAGTAAAAATATTATTACAAAACTATTGACAATCTTTACTCCATAGTGTATACTATATTTAGTAGGTAGATGCAGTAAAGAATGTCAGGAAAGGAAATCGACATAATGTTTGTATCAGAATACATTTCAAATATTTTAAAAAAACAAGAAAGACAAAAAAGTTGGCTTGCAGACAAGATTCCCATATCTAAACAAACAGCAGGTTACAAACTTAAGCATAATAGTTTTACCGCAGAGGAATTGTTTGATATTGCTGATGTTTTGTGTATTAACTTGGAAGAAATGAGAGAAGAAAGAAGGAAATATAAAGATAAATTTAAGGAGTGATTTTGATGGCAAATGTAAAAGGAATATGGTTAGATGATAAGAAAGAAAAGGTATTACATATCTATGCAACACAAATGGAATATTTAGAATTTATTTCTCAGGAAGACCCAACTGTAACAATTGCAGATTGTGGTGGTATAGAATTAGATGACGTAAGTTCCAGATCTGCATGTAATTGTGCTTATGATTGTCATGGTGGTTCACATTATCATATGTCGAGTGAAAATACTACTTTTATTTTTCATATCATTTCAGAAAGCCAAGATTATATTCTGGATGATATAAAACATTTGAATTATACTTCACTAGAAGAAATTGAAAAAATACTTCAAAGGAATACCTTAGAAATAGTTAAAGTTAAAAATCCATGTTGCAGTAGGCATAATTTAAAACCAGAATGGAATTATTGTCCAATATGCGGTGAGAAGGTAGTTTAAATAAATCAATAAAAACCTCAAATATCCGATAATTAATGGTTGCAATTATATTTACAATGTGCTATAATTAATTATCGGATAAGTAAAGAAATTAATTAAATAAGGAGGAATTGAATAATGAATAAAGTAATGTTAGTAAAATCTAATAGACTAGAAAAAACATATTTGTATATCGGCAAACATGCCGAAGAGGAAGAAAAATTAATTGAAAGGATGGGTAATGATTATGATTCTACCGTTATATTTAACGGAGAATGTACAATAGAGATGGATTTTATTATCTCTGGCGGAATATTAAATCCTCCTCTATTTGAAATAATTTAGTATTTCGTTATCTCTATCAATTTTACTCTATTTATACTAAGGTAGGGATGCCGAAGGACTACATATTAACTTAAAATAAAAGGGGGATTTTGTAATGAAAAAACTGTCTTGGAAAAATGTTTTACATATAAAAATGGCCTCAGTATGTAGTTGGAAAATTGAGGATGCTTGTGAAATGGCAAGTAAACTCAAGTATGAATATTTTAGTTGGAACGAAGATGTTTATCAGGTTATTAATGTTGTTGACTATAAACTATTTTGTTCTGTTGATGATGTAGAATAATCTATATTAAATATATAAAAAGGAGATTACAATATGAAAAAACTAATCTGGTTATCACGTCACTCTCTAACTAACGGTCAAACCGAAACATTAAAGCAAATTGAATACACTAAAATTGAGCAACATGACATGGAATTCAATGATGACATTATAAATCAAATTCAGTCTATCACAGATGAAAAAACCATTGCTATTGTTGCACCTTTGAATTATTCTTTAAAATTATTACGTGTAGGTTATACTCTTATTGAGTTCCAGAATATCCCTTCAGCTAGACAAAAAGGTATATTCTTGTGTAAAGGATTATTTGTGCATACCTTAGATTCTTCTTTATTTATCAATTGTCCTTTAAGTATTGAAGAACAGGATGAAGGAAGTTTAGCACCTATTAAGTAAATATAAGGTGGGATATTTAATGTCAAATATCATAATATCTCGTTTTTCATTAGATGGATTTACTTCTAAAAAGCAACCAATAGATGAAGATTGCCCTTTCAGTGGTTTAATTGGTTGTTGGGTTTTTATCAGAGGGGCAGAATGCAATTGGTCACTTAATCATAATCTAGATATGTTTAAAAATCCTGATTTAAAATTATGGATTAGTGAAATCTCAGAAAGAATTGAAGTTTTAGATTCATCTGGGAATAAAGTTACTGTGGGTGAAATTTTTCAGAATGCCATTAAGAAGTGTCTTGAAAGACAACATTTTAACCTAGACCACGAAGATGCAGGATTTTTCATACCTGAATCAAATTGTAAATATATAGATAATGATTGGTGTGAATGTCCTGAGTATGTATGGAAATTTGGTGTTAAAGGAAAGTAGATCAAACAATTAATTTATGTCATTATTTGGAAGGTAATTCCTTCCTTAAGTCTTCCGAACAAATAAAAGAAGGCTTAATAAAGGGATTAAAGTAAAATAAATCCTTGAAATTGTTTGAATTTAACCATAATTAAATTGACATAGACCATCATCTTGTGCTATAATTATATTAACAATCTATATAAAATCAAAAGGAGTGTTAGAAATGAATCAGTTTAAAATAAAATGGAGTAATAAAGATTTTATTCCTAAACTATCTCCTAACCATGAAATAAATGAAGATATACCATTCTTTGGAGTATATATAGAAAACGATAAATTGGAAGTAATAGCATATTTAACTATTCGTGAATTAAATATAAACCCAATCACCGAAGAAGTGTTAAATAAAAAATATGAATTATTAAACCTTGACGTGCTATCAGTTGATAGGAATTATCAAGGTTTAGGATTAGGAACACGTTTGACTAAAGAAGCATTAAATTTTTGTTTACCAGATGATGTTATTTATATCTATCCTATGTCTAAAATTAGCAGACATATGTTAGAAAAAATAAATGATAATCGTATTGTAAGAAATTTGAAAGATTCAATAAATAAAGCAGAAAAGGGGAATATTTATGGATATTAAAATAATTGAACGTCCTGTAAAAATTCCTTATCGTTCTTCAAAAGGAGAGTATAAAATAGAAATAAATAGAAAGTGTAGGTTTTGTGGTGGGAATATATTTTTTGTAGATATAATATCTAAAAATATACAATCATTAAGATATCCAACGAATACTGGAGGGATTTATGTAAAAACTGCTAATATTGAATGCAGAGGAATAAAGTCTAATAAGAGAGATTGTAGTTTTTCTAGAAGTTTTAGTTATGAATGTAAATGTGCAGAATTAACAGACGAAATAGTTATAAATATTATCAATGAATTTATGGAAAGATATAGTAATATACTCATTGATTAATATTTATAATAATATATAAACTTTAGGAGGAAATTAATTATGATTTTTAGGAAATGTAGTCAAGTAGTAATTAATATTAATTTAACACCATTTCTCACAGAAGATGATACTTTTAGTTTTCCTAAAACTGCATTTGGTAGTGCTCCGATTATGTTTGATGGAGAAACTACCATCCTTGAATGTGATGAAGAACGTACCGTTTTAGATGTTATTGATACTGAATATTTTAAAATTACCGTTTTAAATGGTCGTGGTGATGTAGAAAATATTTACTATTTTACAGAAATACCAGAAATGAAAAACTCTCCCGATTAAAGGAGAGTTTCAACTTTATAGGTAAACTAATTTTTATTAATATCAATTACCATAACTTAGTTTGTTCATTTAGAACATGACTAAGTATATATTTCAATTCCTCATAGGTAGGCTAAATGGTAGTTGATAAATAAAGTATAAATCAAAAATGATAATTTGTCAAATAAATTTTATAAATATTGTTTATACATATTGACATAGAACATTATTCTGTGATATAATTATATTAACAATCTTAATAAAACACAAAGGAGTGATATAAATGAGAGTAGATTTAAACCAAATTTGTGATTGTGGAGCAGAATTAACTTTTGATAGCAATATAGACGGTCATATTTTAGATAATTTGCAAGACGATCAACTCTATAAAGCAGTTTGCCCTGAATGTGGTGAACACTGGCAATTTAGAGAGTCAGATGTTATAATTAAAAAATTCTATGTCTATGGCTCTGGTATTGCTGAATCTGAATTAATCCGTCAAGGTGAAACTTCAGAAGAATCAACAGATTATGCCATTAGTAAAGGTATGAAATTTGATAGTCCTGATGATTGGGCTGTTGAGATAGAAACTACAAAAAGTAAAATGGATGTTGCTACTAGATTTGATAGTAATGTTCATGGTTATAGAGAAGTAGAATAATGGTTAAGTGTACTTGCGGGGTATGTAAAACTTGTATAAGTCGTGAATATGCTAAGAAATATCGTGAAAATGCAATTGAACAAGGTTTATGTATCGTATGTTTTAAAAATCCTACTAGAGAAGGATTAAAAACATGTCAATATTGTTCGGATAAATCTAATTCCAATTCTAAAAAATCAAAAAAGAAAGAAGGTGATAAAGGAATAGAATGGTTTACTACGCCAACAAAAATAATAAACAAACCTGCTGTAAAATTAGATGAAAAATATGGCAGAATTATGTTTAATAAAGAGTTAGCAGAAGCAATTATAGTGATTTATAAATTACCTCAAAAGGTTAAAATAGGTATAGATACATCGAAAGGAATTATTCATATAAAAATTGATGATACTGGTACTATGAGGCTAACGATGGCAACTAAGAAAATCATGGGGATACATTGCAAACCTGTAATTACTTGGTTGACAGAAAAAGATAATAGCATTAAACATGATATTTATTATAATGCAATGTTTGATGGTAAGGATACAATTAATATATATTATAAATAAAGGAGTGTGCTTATAAAATGATTAAATTTGCAAATAAGGAATTATTTATAGAATTCTGTAATGAAGTTTTAAATTCTACTAGTGATAAATATCAAACTGTAGTATTTGCAGATCATAGCATAAGTAAAATTATAGGATCTTGGGAAGCAAATAAGGAAATACGGTGTATTTTTATGTATAAAAGCACTTTTGAAAATGTTTACAATGGATTATATGAATCTTTTCAAGATAATGTAGGGATTCCTGATATTCCATATAAAAAGTAGTAAGGAGGAATTAAAATGAAAATAATACACTGTTCGTTAACCTGTAAGAATAATATCAATGGTTTATGCAATCTTAACAAAATAACTATCAATATTGATGGTTGTCTTTGTTGGGAGGAAGAGAAATTAATCATTGGAACATATGAAGACAATATGTTTTATTGGAATCTTGATTTTAACTATGATTTTCTTGATAATCCTGATTTTGCGGAATCATTGGATGATAGATTTGTTCATGATGAAACAGGACTATACTTTTTAGGTACTGAGCAGGAATACCATGAAGTTATTAAAAATGCCATTATCGAGTTTGACAAACTTAATAATTCAAATTTATAAAATTTAAAGGAGGAATATATCAATGAAACAATATCAAATTTGGGAAGATGGTAATCCGAATCACGAAAGCGGAATGTTAATCCCTGTGGAATCTATCTATAAAGTAGTAGACTTTTATAACTATTCTTGTATGAGTATCAACGGTGCAAGCACTATAGATATTCGCAAAATGAACAGTGTATTTAAAAACCTTGACGAACACATTAATGATGTAACCGTTATGGAAGAATTTTTGACCGAAAAGAAATTTAAATTTGATTCAGTTTCTTGGTTGCCTGACTTACCTAAATGTGAAGATTTAGTTTACTTCGACACACAGAATCAGGAATTTGATGATTTAGCTTTTTGTGAGGAAGTTTCCGCTTATGACTGGTGGAATGGTAGTAATCATAAAACAGAAACAACAGGAGGAGATATTACCGTTACTGATGTTACCGTAGAAGATCATGTACACCTTGATCTTGATGTATATGATGGCAATGGTAATTACTACACGAATGGTATAAGATTCTACCATGAAAAAGTATATAAGGTATTAGAATTAGATGGTGAAGTAGTAACTGATACCTTTTTGCTTACTGAATCTTCACAGTATGAATCTTCTCATGATACCGCTAAGGTGTTAACCAAGGATGAATTAAATGCACACCTTAAAGAAATTGGTTTTAGTGTAGAAAGTGATGATGAAGAATAAGAGTAAGATAAATTAAATCTAGTCTATCAACTCTGCATATTTGATATAATATAAGTATGCGGAAGAGGTGAGAAAAGATTATGAAGTATATCTAAAACTATAATATAAAGGAGAATGAAAAAATGAATTTAAATGAAGCAATTGAAACTTTAAACTACATAGTAAAAGAAAATCCTGATAAGAAAACTGGATTATATACTGCATGTAATGTTATTGCAAATCATATTTGTAACGTAATCCCTGTAGATATAAAAATCACAGCCAATTATGATTTTTCAGATACTTATAAAGTAGTAGAGGTAGAGGAAAAGTATTACAACGGCACTTTCCCAATACAGGAAACTAATCGGTATTTGGTACAGATACACAGTGTAACTATTTGGGAAGAAGAACCGTATGAGAAGAAAACTGTATCATATGTAAGTGGCAGTAAGAAAGATAGGATTAAAATTTATCTGGATGATAGAATTAAGCAAAATTACAAATCTTGTTTACAATTTGCGAAAGATGTTAGCAGAGGTTTATTGACTGTGATTGCTGGTTATAAGGAGAATTAACATGAAAAACATAGTAAAAAACATCTCAGACAGTGATTTAATTATTATGTGCAATGAGATTCATGAATGGAAGAATGTTGGCACATTGAATCAGGAAGGGTTATTAAAGAAATTATTCAATGAATACGAAAGTAATAATAAACCTAGATTTGTACTTATTCAACATTTAGAAGATGAGATATTGATGGAAGCGCACAATAGATTTAAGAATGTAGTTAAACTTTTGTTTACTGACAATCCAAGTTTGTATGTTAGATAAATAAAAGGAGGTTTAATCTAATGTTAAATACAACATACAAAATTAACATTTATAAAATAGAAAACGGAAAAGCTATATTTATAATTACTAGATTCTTAACTTTTGTTCCGATTGTAGATATGGTTTTAAAATTAAAGCAAGAACAAGATATGTTAAAAGTTAAATTAATAAGTTATGATTTTGATAGATATGAGTTTGATGTGTTTGCTGATGTATGTTAAATATAATATTAACTAAAAGTAAAGACCAATTTGCTTGTACTGAATGTAGTGAAAAGGCATTGAGAGAGTTAGGGAAGGAGTATTAATCATATTAAATAAACCCTTAAGTCGTTAAAAATTTAAGGGTTTATTTTAAAAAAAGTATTGCAATTATATTTACTATCTGTTATACTGTTTGTAGTAAGTTAATAAAATATTAAAAATACATAAATTGAGAGGAGATTAAAAAATGAATAAGGAAACAAATAAGGAAAATAAAAAGTACGAAGTTTATTTTTGTAGTTGTGGAAGGGTACATTTTGTTGATTCAGAAAAATTAAATAAAGCGATTGAAAGTGAGAAAGAAATATTGGTAATATGTAATAATTGTGGCAACTCTTTTGTTGAAGGTGCAGACAAAGAAGAATACGACGATGAAGAAGGATATATGATGTATTTACGTAGTATGAGAGATACTGAAATTAACGATATATCAAAGATTGATAGTATTGTTTTTACTTCAGGAAAACAGGTAAGAATGATGACTGGTGGCGAAGCTACATTTTACGGAAATAGTACATTTATAGATTGGGAAACCAAAAAACCTGATAATGTGACAACGGAAGAATGGGAAGTAACGAGAAAGACTGTTCATGTTCAACATACAATTAATTGGATAAGGGATGATAATAAATTGAATCATATGAGCAATTATGTTACTGATATTGATTGGAAAGGTACAAAATTTGAAAAAGCATGGAGTTAGTAAGAGATCATTATGAAAACTTCATTTAGTTTTAGTTTTTGAGTAAGAAAGTAAAAATAATTGTTGACTTTAGTATTAAGGTGTGCTATAATAAATTATAAGATTAAATAAATGGAGGTATGTATAATGATTAATACTCCAAAAGTTATTAGAGATAACCAAGGAACAATATCAATTGGCATTCATAATAATACGGCAAATTTTGGAACGAAAGAGAATTCTCAGAAAGCAAAACAAGTATTTGATAATAGTGGATGTTATACAACTGGGAATGTTGAAAATAAAAATAATCAATATAGTTTTAGTTATGTTTTAAAACAAAAAAGTTTACAAGACTAAAGGTGATGTGTGTATTGTAGTGTAAACCATTTAGTATCAACTCATTCTGGTGAGTATAAATAGAACTTTAAGCCAGAAGCGTTCCTGTCTTAAATAGGCAGGAGGTAGTTAGAATAAAAAGGAGGAATATAAATGAATATGAATTTAGAAAAAATTGAAGAGAAAGTTTTAATTGCTTTAAAGATAAGAGAAGGAATACAAAATATATTTAAAAAGCACGATGTAAGCACTTCTTATAGCAAGGATGATGCTAATCCGTTTTATAATCAAACAGATGAAAATACAGAAGGTTTTATATGTGAATATTACTATGGTACACCATCTAAAATATATACTCCATTGGGATATATAAATATCTGGAGTGGTGGTATGTGTGTTGATAAAGATTGTGATTTAGCAATTAGAGAAATAGAGGATAGATTTGGTTTTGTTTTAAAAAGAGAAAAATTTAATGATTATATGGGAACAATTGGTGATTGGTATTATATAACTAAACTACCTTGGGACAATGTTGTGTTAAAATGTGATTGTAAGGAAAGAAATAAAACAGATTATATAGAATACGATGAAGTTAAAAAATTATATAAACAAATAATGAATATAAAGTAAAAGATCGGTTTGGTGTTAATATTTAGTAAAAAATATAAAAAGGAGACTGATAAAATGTTAGATTATAAGAAAATTGAAAAAGAAATGTTTTTAGGTAAAGGATTTAAAATGACTTGCAATGAATGTAATGAAGAGATGATGTTACAAGAAGAAAAAACACCAAATTGTTATAATAATAACATCCAAGTTTCCTTTGTAAGAAATTCTAATTATTTTGGGTTTGTATGTAAATGCGGTAATTCTGCGTATGTAAGTTATTAAAATAACTTTGAATGAAAAGTTGGTTTTATCACAATATTTAGTAGAAAATTTAGGAGGTAATATAATGTTAATAGAAAAAATCGAAAGAGAAAATTTTGATATTAATAATAATACTCTTGTACAAGGTATTTTTAATATTGATGACAGAGAATATAAAATTTCTATTGGAGAAACTAAATATTATGGTTCTCATTGGATTGATGTTGAAGATATTATTGATGGTCAGGAAAGTGGCTCTGTAGGCTCGTGGGATCATAGTATTTATGAAGAAGTCAAATGTGTTCCTGAAGAAATTGCTCATGCAATGAAAGATGCTATAATTGGGAAAATGTCGATAAATCAATTAGGTGAATTATTATATAAAGTATTACCTGATTGGTTTGAATCAAAACAATTTTATCTTTAATTAGATTAAGACAGAGTGAGATACCCCTGTTTTTTATTTCTGTATAAAGCAGATATTTCATTGTATTATTTTGGAAAACAAACAGTATGGGATATGTCAAGTAAATTTTTAATTTAATATTGCAATGATAGTTTATTTATGTTAAACTGTTATAGATATTAAATATAATTATTAAGGAGT
>C687J13239_1001414_pt1 | contig 9894 bp, 8 predicted proteins | sample RifGroD2_FD_13239 | JGI IMG/M metagenome (IMG submission 13239) | reverse complement strand
AAGATTATAAGAATGGAGTTCGATAAAACCGAGCTTCAGGACAAGAGAGAAGAAATGAAGGACAAGGTTTTCACGGGTCTTGAAGGCAAGTACAAAAAAGCTGATATGGTAATGGCTCTTGAGGAATTGGAAAAGAAATCCATTCAGCATCTAATCCTTGATGAAGGAAAAAGACCTGACGGAAGAGGGGTAAAAGACATAAGAGACATTAGTTCCAGAGTCGGTCTTTTACCAAGAACTCACGGTTCCGCCCTCTTCACAAGGGGAGTAACCCAGGATTTAACCGTTTGTACACTTGGATCTCCTTCTATGGAGCTTCTGGTACAGAATATGTACGGTGAATTTAACAAGAGATTTATCCACTATTATAACTTCCCTCCTTTTTCGACAGGAGAGACGGGCAGAATGGGAGCCCCTAAATCCAGAGAAGTAGGTCACGGAATGTTGGCCGAAAAAGCTTTAAGAGCTGTGATACCGAGCCAGACAGAATTTCCTTACACAGTACTTCTGGTTTCTGAGGTACTTTCGTCCAGTGGTTCATCTTCGATGGCTGCTACGTGCGGTTCGACACTGGCGTTAATGGACGCGGGCGTGCCTATAAAGGAAATGATAGCCGGTGTGGGAGTCGGAATTATAACAACCGATGATTTTAGTAATTACAAGATAATGACCGACCTGGCGTATCTTGAAGATGCGTACGGTTTCCTCGACTTTAAGATGACCGGATCAAGAAACGGTGTCACGGCTATACAGGCCGATATGAAAGTAAAGGGAATACCGATAGAGATTCTCAAAGATATAATCGCTCAATCCAAAGAGGCCAGAATGAAAGTTTTGGACGAAATGGAAAAAACGATAAACACACCTAAGGATACGGTTTCCAAATACGCACCTAAGACCACAATGCTTAAAATCAACCCTGAGAAGATCGGTATGGTGATTGGAAGCGGTGGGAAAGTTATAAAGGAAATACAGGAAACTACTCAATCCGAGATATTTATTGAAGAAGACGGAACGGTAATAATATCCGCTGTCGACATGGAAAATGTTCAAAAAGCAGCGAAGATAGTCGACGGACTCACAAGAGAATTAAGAACCGGAGAGATATTTGAAGGAACAGTCAAAGACCTTTTAGACTTCGGCGCCCTTGTCGAGATATTACCGGGAAGAGTAGGACTGATGCACGTCAGCGAAATAACCAACTCTTACGTCAAAAAGGTCGAGGATTGGTATAAGCCCGGAGATAAAGTAAAAGTTAAAGTAATAGGACTCGGTCCTGAAGGGAAGATCAGCTTGTCGCACAAAGCGCTTGAACCTAAATCTGACGATTCGGGTAATTGACAACCTTTAGACCGTAAGCTGTTATAATTTATTTGATGTCGAGAAACTGCCCCCAGTGTGGAAGAAATCTGTCAAAATCTGATGTATATTTTTGTTCCGTGTGCGGTGCTGTTGTCGGTACTTCCGCAGACATACTGAACAAGCGTTACTATCAGGTATCCGGCGGACAGGCAAAAAACACTACAACCCCGAGCTTCTCCGTTTGGGGCTTGTTGGCCGGGGCAGGAGCATTTCTCCTGCTGGCAGCTTCGGCAATTGTATCTTCCTACTTAATGAACGATGCAGTCACAAATGGCAAAACTATGATCGAGACAGCTTTTCCGAAAGCAGTTGTTCAACCGGAGAAACTACAAGCATCTGCTGACACAACGGCTCCCGGATTGGCAGAAAAAGGTATAGAGGTCGAAAGTTTTCTTCCCTTTGATACGGACTTTGCGGCTGTGTTCTATTCTCCTTCAGATTTTACCGACGCCTTAAACTTTTTTGGAATCGAGAATTCTTTTGATTTGGATTTTCTTAAAAACTCAAACCGCCCTCCATTTGTTATGATAGTGAGTCCGGCGGCAGATAAAACTGAAAAAGACGGAATAAGTATTTTATTTTTCCCGCAAACCAAATCTCAGGACGGTTCATACGGGAAATACATATCGGGAGAATTTTTCGAAATAAATTCGGACAGTCTCGTAATAGTCACAAACAATAGTGAAATGGGAAATGAGATATTACAGGTTTCTAAGGGGTTGAAAAAAGGTTTAAATTTGAACTCTTACTACGTGAACATAAGAAATAAAATTCCGGTAACCGTAAGATCAAAGATTTTTGTCTTTACCGACATTGGTGTAGGATATGTTAATAAATTTGATACTGAGGCTATGTCGGAAACTTTAAAAGCATTAGTACTTAGTTATATGAAGTCGGGAAGTTACTACGGATTTATACAATATGAGTGAAGACGGAAATAAAAAAGATTTTTTGTTTGAAGAATTAAAAACGCTAGCGGCTAAGGTGGACGAAACCAAAGGTATCCCTGAGGATCTTGCCGACCGTCTGCGCCAAATGATCCAGAGATTGGATAGAATGGCCAACCTGGGGCATTACGCGACTGAATATGATACTTTAGCGAGATATATCGGCATTGTTACCTCCATCCCGTGGGCAAATAAGACCGAGGACAGGCTTGACCTGGCGATTACTAAGCAGGTTTTGGATCAGCACCACTATGGTCTCGAGTACGTCAAAGAAAGGATCCTGGAGTATATGTCCTCGCTCATTTTGTTGAAACAAAGGCAAAAAGATGCACTGGGAAGGGCGCCTATCCTTTTAATGGTAGGCCTGCAAGGTGTCGGTAAAACCACGCTCGCCATTTCTATTGCCGAGGCAATGCAGAGGAAGTTTATAAGGATCGCTATGGGCGGAATAGGGTCGACCCTTGAAATAAGAGGAAGAAGCAAAGCGTTTCCGGAATCGGAACCCGGGTTGATAATAAAAGCGTTAATCAGTTCGGGTGTTAAAAATCCCGTGATTTTGCTGGATGAGATTGAAAAGTCGAGTGGGGAGTCAGGATTACAGTCCGACATAATGGCTGTTCTGCTTGAGATCTTGGATCCTGCGCAAAATATTGCGTTTAGGGATCACTACATAGATTTTCCTGTAGATTTGTCGGACGTGATGTTCATTTGTTCTGCCAACAACCTTGGCCCTCTATCTACAGCTTTATTGGATAGGATGGAAATTATTAAAATGCCTTCGTACTCCGACACCGAAAAAATGGTTATCGCAAGAGATTATGTATTTCCAAAGGTTATCGAGAACTCGGGGTTAAAACCGGAAGAATTAATTATAGACCCCAATCTTTGGCCGGGAATAATAAGACCGTTTGGTTACGATTCCGGTATCAGAAGTCTTACCAGAACTTTGGAATCTATATGCAGGAAAGTTGCTAAGGAAATTGTCGAAGGCAAGGCGGATAAAGTTTATATAAACGCCGACAATTTAAAACACTATCTCCCCAAATAATATGAACAAAGAAGAAATGATGGAAAAAGTCAATTTGGCTGTAAAAGCCTGTAAGAAATGCCGTCTACACGCAGGTGCATTAAATGCTGTACCGGGAGAAGGAAATATAAACAGCGAAATTGTTTTCATTGGTGAAGCCCCGGGACGTACCGAAGATGAAACAGGGAGACCCTTTGTAGGAAGGGCGGGAAAGCTGTTGGAGCAGTCACTGTCCGATATAGGATTGTTGAGGAAAGACGTTTGGATCGGAAATATAGTTAAACACCGGCCTCCCGAGAACCGCGATCCTCTTCCGGATGAAATAGCGGCGTGTGAAAAATTCCTGGCGTATCAGTTGAGGATAATTTCACCGTTGCTGGTTGTCCCTCTCGGAAGATTTGCCATGAATTATTTTCACCCGGAAGGAAGAATATCTCATGACAGAGGTACATTATTACGAACTAAAAACTTTAATGTTTATCCGGTTTATCATCCCGCAGCAGCTCTTAGGAATCCTGAGATGATGCGCGGATTTGTAGAAGATTTTAAAAGGATTCCACAAATTTTAGATTTAATTAAAAAAGGAGATAAAGACATACCCGTGCAAACGGACCAACAAATAGACGATGGACAACTTGTTCTGGGTTTGTAAACTTATCATATGGATCAACAATACGTAAATTCAATTTCACAAGAAGAAAAGGGAACGGCGAAGAAGCTCAAAATAATAACTTTGAGCGGAACTGAGTCGGTCACAAAAAACCTCACGGTTTATGAGTACGGAGATGATATTATTTTGGTGGACTGCGGAGTCGGGTTTCCCGATAGCGACCTTTATGGGGTCGACGTAGTTATACCGGATTTTACATACATACTGGAAAATTCCCACAAGATACGGGGTTTATTCGTTACGCATGGTCATGAAGATCATTTTGGAGCAGTGCCGTTTTTGTTAAACCAGCTGGATGTACCTATTTTCACTAGTAAGCTAGTACAGGGTTTCCTGAAAGAAAGACTGAACGACAAAGGATTTAAACACTTGGCGGAAAGAACCCGTTTCACTTTATTGGAGCCCGGTACAGGAACGGTGACAGCAGGTGTGTTTAAAGTTACGGCATTTGGTGTCAATCACTCGGTGCCCTCCACAATGGGTTTGGCAATTGACACCCCGGAAGGTGTGGTTTTGCACATGGCCGACTACAAGATAGACTGGACCCCTGTCTTGGACAAGCCGATTGACTTAAATACTATCGGCAAATACGGACAGCAGGGAGTGTTGTGTTTATTATCGGACTGTTTGAACGTTTTAACAGAAGGTTATTCCAAAAGTGAAAGCTCGTTGTCGAACACATTCACTGATCTTTTTGAGAGCAACCCGGGAAGACAGATGTTTATTACAACCATTTCCTCAAATATTTCGAGGATGAGTCAGATCATGACTTCGGCGCTAAAGCATGGAAGAAAAGTTGTTTTGAGCGGACGTTCTATCGAGCAAAGTGTAAAGGTTGCCAGAGGATTGGGAGTTATAAAATTTCACGATGATTTGTTCGTTGATGAAAGAGAGGCAGGAAGATTTCCTCAGGGTGATGTTGTTTATATTATAGCCGGTTGTTACGGTCAGCCCGGTTCTTCATTGGGAAGATTAGCAGAGGAGAACACAAAGAAATAGTTTGGAAAAGATCCTATTGTGATTTTTCAGCTGACCCGAATCCTCCCGGAGTAGACGTAGCCGTTGAAAGAGTGATGTCCGCGTTCACTTTGTTCGGAGCGGAGGTAGTGTATAGCAGAATACAGGATAACCTGCATGTTTCAGGTCACGGAACCAAAGGTGATTTGATGACGATAGCATCCGTTGTAAAACCGAAGTTTTTTATACCGATCGGCGGAACAATCACCAGAATGCGCGCATACACAAACATGCTCGGCGAACTCGGTGTATCCAAAGACAGGGTGTTTGAATGTCTGGAAGGTGACACGGTAGAGTTTTCTTCCGGCAGAGCAAGAAAATCAGGAAGACTTCAAACCATTCCTGTATACATCGACACTGCCGGATCCGGTAGTACCATCAATCCCGTAGTTATAAAGGACAGGGATCAGTTATCGAGCGACGGTGTTTTTGTGGTAGTGATCCCGTCTAAAGATGGCAAGCTCCTAAAAGATAATGTGGAAGTTGTGACGCGCGGGTTCATCTACGTTAAGGCTTCTCAGGAACTCATGGATAAATCCCGAAAGTTTGTGACCAAAACTCTGGAGAAGTTGTCTGAAAAACCTTTAGAGTGGCCGGCGAAAAAGAAGAGGCTTGAGAGCGAAATTCAGGACTTTCTCTTTAAGGAGACGAGAAGTTCTCCGTTGGTAATCGTTCACGCTTTAAATGTATAAATATTTTCATAGACAGGAGTTGCCCGAAACCGCTCTTTTGGTTGCGTAACTTTGGTTGTCGTAATGATATAATTGAGCCAATGCCTAGAGGAAGAAAAAGGAAATTTAAGCTCAACTTCAGTATAAAGCCCGAAACTATAAGATCGGTTATAGCGCTGGTGCTTGTAACGGCAGGGCTTCTCAGTCTCATCGCTTTTTTTGCCCCGTCTTACTCTGTAAACGCGAAAATAAAGGGTTTTATGACCGGTCTATTCGGGAAACCGTCAATCATATTACCTTTTTTGCTTATTATTTCCGGCTCGTTATTCATTCAGAAACTAAAAGCAAAATTAAAAGAGCCGAGAATTGTAGCAGGATTGGTTTTGGCACTTTTAGGTTTATCCGGTCTTTTCCACGTTTTCATAAATAGGAATGATGCACTGGAAGCGGCCGAGAACGGTTTGGGGGGAGGAATGGTCGGTTACGAGATTAGCTCTTTTTTGGCAAGCGGCGTGAGTATTTACGGAGCCGCTGTTCTTCTCGTTTTAGCTGTTTTAATTTCGGCAATCTTACTTTTTGATATTTCATTGGACCAGGTACTTGGTTTTATTTCGGAGAAAAAGGATTTAATAAAATTTCCCCTTAAAGGAATGTGGCCTTTCAAGAAAGAAGAAGCCGGGGATTTTGAAGAAATAAGTGAGGACGAATACAATATCGATTCTGATGGCGGGATTCATGAACCCGTTCCGGCATTAGTATCAGCGGCGAGAGACGAAGTTGAAGAGACCCCGGAGTTTGAGATAATTCCCTCGCAGTACGAACCTCAAAAAGTTCCCATAATCATACCTGAAGGTGCAACGTCCACGATTGCTACCATATCGCCCACGAACTTTTTGACTGCTCCGCCGAACAGGATATGGGTAGAACCTCCTTTGGATCTTTTAATAGAACCTGTCGCAGAGTCCAGGGATTTTTCGGAATCCAAGGCTAACGAGAAAAAAATCGTAGAAACACTAAAATCCTTTGGGATAGATGTTGAGGTGGCAAATACAAAAGTGGGCCCGTCCGTTACCCGATATGCTTTAAAAACAAAATCAGTGACCAAAGTTTCCAAGATAGCTTCTTTGCATGAAAATCTCGCACTCGCTTTGGCATCCCCCAACGGATCGGTGAGAGTGGAAGCACCTATTCCCGGTACGTCCGAGATAGGGATAGAAGTTCCGAACGCCGTTCGGTCGGTGGTCAATTTTAAATCTATAATCACATCCGATGCCATGAAAAATCTTAAGACTAAGCTTGCCGTAGGATTAGGGAAGGACGTTGCGGGAAAAACATACGTTTATGACATCGGCAAAATGCCTCATATGTTAATTGCCGGTGCTACTAATTCAGGAAAGTCCATATTTATTCACAACATTCTTTTTTCAATTTTATTCCGTGCTTCTCCGCAGGAAGTGAAATTTATTTTGGTAGATCCGAAGAGAAACGAATTAATTCACTACCAGGATATTCCGCATCTTATAACTCCTGTAGTAGTGGACATGGAAAAAACCCCCGCGGTATTTAAATGGGCAGTTCAGGAAATGGAAAGACGTCTCAAACTGTTTGAGCAGGCCAGAGTAAGAAATCTTGATGCATACAATGAGAATTCAGGATTTCAGGCTCTGCCGTATATTGTGATCGTTGTGGACGAATTTGCCGAGGTAATGATGCAGGACAAGAATTCGGTGGAGAAAGCGGTCGTGAGGCTTGCTCAGATGGCAAGATCTACCGGCATTCACCTTATTCTGGCTATCCAGCGTCCTTCAATCGACATTATTACAGGGATAATAAAAGCAAACATACCTACGCGTGTTGCGTTTAGTGTTTCAAGCCAAATAGACTCTAGGGTTATTATCGATCAACCGGGAGCAGAGAAGTTGCTGACGAGAGGAGATATGCTTTTTGTCCCGCCCGACGCCCAGAAACCTATTCGATTGCAGGGCGCGTATATCGATGCAAAAGAAATAGATAGGTTGGTCAACTATCTTAAAAGTCGGGGAGTCGAGCCCGACTATTCGGATGAAGTGCTGAGTATGTCCATGGAAAAGGATGGTAGGGTTAGTTCCAGTTCCTGGGGGGATGACGTAGATCCGTTGTTTGACGAGGCTGTGGATATTGTAAGTTCGATGGGCAAGGCATCGGCCTCTCTTCTGCAGAGGAAACTTTCCATTGGATTTTCCCGTGCCGCCAGAATAATTGATGAGATGGAGGCGAAGGGAATTGTCGGCCCCGCGGCAGGAGGGAGCAGGGCGAGGGAGCTGTTGATTGGCGGCGGGCCTTCGTATTCGGAAGAACCGGATGATTTTGTATCTTAAAAATCTGGTAGAATAGTCCATTATGGGAAACAAAAAGACATCAAAGTTAAGAAAAAAAGAAAGACGCCTGGCTGAAATCGCACGTGCGCAATCGGCTCGTCAGGGAACTGTACTGCCTAAAGTATTCGTGGCAGCTGCCGAGATAAAAAATGAAAAGTCTATCGGCAAAATAGGATACCACGAACTTCCGGAAGCCGAAATTAAAAAAGATATGGTGAAAAACTTTATATTTCTGGTGTTTGCAGTTGCGGTTATAACAGGAATAAAAATCTCCGGTTGGAGTTTGTAGCTTAAAGTCTGATTTCGGCGTCAATAAATTCTTCCAGTCCTCCGTCGAGTACGTATTCCGGGTTAGTTGATTCCACGTCGGTTCTAAGATCTTTTACAAGCTTGTAGGGGTGTAATACGTAATTGCGGATCTGGTTCCCCCACCCGGGCATCTTGTAGTCACCCTTTGCTTTTTTCTTCTCGGCCTCTATTTTTTCCAACTCCAATTTATAAAGTTTTGATCTAAGTATTTTCAACGCTTTCTCTCTGTTNTTTCCCTGAAATCTTTCCTCCTGACATTCGACGATTATTCCCGACGGTTTGTGTTTTAAGCGTACCGCGGTTGATACTTTATTGACATTCTGTCCGCCGCTCCCGCCCGATCTGAAGAAATCCCACTCGATATCCTCTTCTTTCAATTCAATATCTTCTATGTCCTCGTTAATAAGGGGAATAACTTCAACGAGGGCGAAAGAGGTCTGTCTCAAATTATCGGCATTGAAAGGAGACTGCCTTACGAGCCTATGAACGCCTGACTCATTTTTAAGAAATCCGTATGCGTATCTTCCCGATATTTCGACGGTTCCTGTTTTTATTCCTGCTTCCTCCCCGGCGATAGTGTGAACCTCGTGCCACTCCCATTCGTTTTTTTCAGCGTAACGTTTGTACATCCTAAACAGCGTAGAGGCCCAATCCATGGCTTCGGTCCCGCCCTGACCAGAATGAACGGTAATTATAGCGTCGCTCAGATCATGTTTATCTTTGAAAAAGGTTTTGAGCTCCAACCGGTGAAGTTCGCGTTCGAAATTTTCGTTGTCACCTTCCTCGGCTATAAGTTCGAGCATGTCATAATCTTCGATGTCCTTTTTTAATGCGGATAGATCCTTGGAAACAGCAGTACCTTCCTCCCAATTTTTCCAAGTGTCTTCTTCAGCTACCCTCTCCTCGAGGGCTTTAATCTTGGTCCGTTTCTCGTCTATAAACAGGCCTTTTTTAAGTTGTTCAAGTCTTTCGCGAAGAATGTCCTGCATAACTATGAGATTATACCACCGGCTTTGTTCAATCCACTGCTTCTGTCCCGAGCATTATTTGGTCACCCGGGTTGATCTCTTTTTTAAGCATTTTGGTGGCTATATACGTTTCTACGGTATCCTCAATAAGGCGCGCCAACGGCCTGGCTCCCCATTCGGGGGAATACCCTCTTTTTGAAAGTATGTCGACCAGCTCCTGTTTAAATCTGACATTGATACCTTTTTCCGCGGTGAGTTCCCGGACTTTATCGAGCATAAGTAAAGTTATATCTCTTACGTTTTGTTCCGTAAGAGGGTTGAACACGATTACCCCCGAAAATCTGTTTAAAAACTCCGGAGCAAATTTTTCCCGGACGTCCGCGAGTGCCCGCTCTCTCATTTTTTCCAAAGTTCCATGTTCTGCAAAAACCTGTTGTATGGATTTTGTTCCGACATTGCTGGTGGCAATTATTATTGTGTTCGTGAAATCAATTTCCATCCCAGAGTTATCGGTAAGCTTTCCTTCGTCAAGAACCTGCAAAAAGGTGAGAAGAATGTTCGGATGT
>C687J13239_1001392_pt1 | contig 9990 bp, 13 predicted proteins | sample RifGroD2_FD_13239 | JGI IMG/M metagenome (IMG submission 13239) | reverse complement strand
CTAATGGAGAGGTTAAGAAGATATGTCCGAAGTGTAAGAAGGAGATTCATGTAGTAGTGACAAGCAAGGGTATATTTAACATATCCGATTTAGAAAAAATATTACCATTACAAATACAACTAAATAAACTAAGTAATTTTTAATTTAAGCCAACCAAAATAAAAGGAGCGTGGCTAATATGGATATATTAGATAGAATTAAAAGTGATGACGAACTGCTAGAATTATATAATAACGATGAGACATTTAAATGTGTAATAGAACACGCATTATTAGATAACCTAGATTATGAAAGCGCTCTAATATTAGTAATAAAATACGGATATAAAGCTAAGCGAGGAATATTTGACCATTGCGTTAATCTTCTGAAAAATCAAACAAATATAATATATGTAAAAGAATAAAAGCGTCTCAAGCAGACCTGTTTCCCTTAATCGGGAGGCAGGTCTTTTTTTATTGCCCAAAAAGGAGTTGAGAGAATGAAACAAGATATTTTCGAGGATAAATATTACCAGCAACAGCCTAAAAAAACATGGCAGGATATGAATACAGCAGATCAGATTAAGAAGGGTCAGTTTTATTCCGAACGCTACAGAGCCTTAAAATCTGAAATGGAAGTCCGAGAGGAAGCGTGGAACGAACTTGAGAAGCTGTATAAGTGCGATAGAGAAGAAATAGAAGGTGCGCCTAATTCTTTTATACCTCTCATTGCACCTATCGTCAATGGACAGATAGCGAGCATGGCTGAGAATAATATAAGTGCAGATGTCAAAGGAAAAGGCTACAGTGACCAGAAATTTGCAAAGGTAGCACAGATTGTTATCGACCTTATATTAAAAGAAAACAAAATTAAGCAGAGGATTAAAACACCTGTCAAAAGATATTTATTGTTCGGTACTGGTATCATCGCGTTGGACTATGACCCCGATGCCATGGATGGATTTGGACTACCTGTTATAAGGACACCACAGCTAACAAAGGTATTAGTAGATGGCAATATAAAAGACATTGCGGACTATCAGCAAGCCGAATACATAATCGAAGAAATAGGCTATAAATCAATCATGTGGGCTAGAGAAGAGTATGGAGACGATGCAGCAGACTATCTCATTGCCAATAATAATGAACCTGATTTCGATGCTGAAATATCGGACGATGAAAAGTTCAGTTTCAAATTATTAAGAATATGGCACAGGAATAATAAGGATAGAAACTTACAACTACTTGAAATGGATGATACTGGATTCGTACTTAGAGAATCAGACCCAGACGAGCCATATTATAAATATGTATACAACAAATATCCATACTTTATATTTGGAATGTACCAAGAAGAGGGAGAGTTTCATAGATTTGGAGATGGAAAGTTACTTAAATTCATGCAAGAGACATTGAATAAACTCTATGACGAAGTTGTTACAGCTTGTAAGTTCGCCTCACAAGGAAGAACATATATTGACCCAGCTGCTCAATGCGACCCTGATCAGTTTGACCAGGACCCTAGCCATCCAGTTATTGCCAAGAATCCTAACCAAAATATTAAGGTTGAGCGTGGTGCTGGAATAGATAATGTAATTGAAAGACTAATTGCCAATCTAGTCCAAGAGGCGCAAAGGGTAAGCCGATTCAGCTCACTGATGGCTGGCAATGACACAGGAAGGCAGATAACAGCTACAGAGGCAGGTATACAGACACAGCAGGGTAACACTGGAATAGACGATAAGAAGTCAGACGTATCAGATGCACTATCAGATTTATGTTCCTATGCCTTAGGAATGTGTATGGAGCTATGGAGCGCAGGACAGGCGTTAAGAGTATCAGAGGATAGGGAAGAATTTGAGTGGGTAGATGCTAAACAATTGGCAAATATACCGATAGAGGTACCTGTTGATGATGCGTTTACAGAATCATGGACTGCTAATAATCCAGACAAAGAAGTCCCTCAATATATGCAACTGGAAACCGAAGAAGGAGCGCAAACCAAAACAGTTTCGCTCGATATGAACATTAGCATAGGTGAGGGCATAATGAAAAATAAAACCAGCCTTTACAATATTATCCTATCTCTTGCACAGATGCAATTGTTAGACGAAACTACAGGACAGCCCAAAGGAATAATCTCATATCAGAAAACAAAACAGCTTATTGAGGATTTGTTAGGCATACCACTAGGAGACGATGAGGTTCAACCGATTCCACAACAGCAAGGTATTCCACAACAGGGAATACAACAAGCTCCTCAAGTTGCAGGGAATCCAATGATAGAAGGTGCTTCAGCAGGTGGGAAAATGAATCCTAATGCCTTTACAGGAGGTAGCATGGTATGAACAACCAAAGATATTCGCTAGGCAACAAGATAAAAGTTGAAAATGTCAAGTCGCTCAACTACTTAAAGAACGTTAATCCCAAGTATGCTGAACATATGTATTATAAGAATCGTGTTGTAGAAGCATTTGCGATGTCTCACTTTGGTGGGGTTGATATACTTTTCCAACCAATGTGTGGCAAATGCGAACAGCCAGGATTCAATACAGAGAATCCTAATTTTATTTCCACTGGTGATGCTGAAAAGGATAGGGACATAGTCAACTGCTATTGCCCTAGATGCGGTACAAGCACCATGAATACATTGACATTTAGGGATTACTTGATGCAAGAGTTAAAAATGCCAATAGAAGATTTAAAGATAATGGAAAATATGATGAACGAGAAGGAGACTAATGTATGTTAAATCTAGTCGGCAGTACAAGTATAGGCGGCAGAGAGTTCAAAGAAACAGATTCAATAGGAGCAATGTCCGCTAAAGAATTGGCACCTGATAATTTTTATGGTGGCAGGGTTAAAAGCTTCCTGAAGACAACTGAAGGTTTCTTGCTTTGCAGGGATAAGAGAGACAATATTTTTGATATTGCGTATGACGAGGACACACTTTCACACGCTGGAAAGATTAGATTGGGCTTAGTAAAGATTATAACCGAGCCACTTATAGTAACTAAGCCTATTGAATTGGCTAAACCTACCCAGAAGTCCATCGAAGATATGAACATAAATGAACTTAGGGAATATGGCAGAAGTATAGGATTGATATTTAAAGTAGGAGTAACGAAGGAACATATATTTAATGCTATACAAGAGAAGGAGGTGGAATAAACATGGCTTATACAAATAAACCAGTAGGAGTAACACGCAAACTGCCTACAATGCCTAAAGTTGCAGGAGCTAAACCAAGATTCACAACAATGCCAGTTAAAAATAAACCAATGACAGGAGCTAAACCATCAAAGGGAATTATGAAACCTTATTAAACCAATCATCACCAGAGAGCCTAAACGGTTCTTTTTTTATGCACTTTTGTACAGGTATAACTTGTACCTTGTGGCAAGGAAAAGCCACCCAAACCCCAAACTGACGCATTGTTAAAAGCGTACATTGGACAGACCAGTCTTGAAAATCAAAGGAGTTTATATATGGATAAGTATTTTGATATTAACTTGCAGTTGTTCGCAGATGAGGAAGAATTGGACGACCTTGAGGAATTGGATGACGAAGTTACTGAAGACCTCGAAGCTGAAGAATTAGATGAAGACGTTCCGGAAGATGACGAGGAAGAAGCTGAAGACAAGCCACCAAAAGACAAGGTTACTAATGCACTCATCGAAAAGAAGCGAGAACTCAAGCGTATCAAGGACGAGAAAGATGCCGAAATCAATCAGCTTAGAGTTGAACTAGATGCTATCAAACAGGCTGGAAAGGATGAGGCACGAAAGAAATCATTTCAATCTAAAAAGCAAGAGTACGCTGATGCAGGTTACGACGAATTAGTTGCTGAAAGCCTTGCGAAACAAGAGGTTCTCGAAAAAAGATTGGACATGATGAAGTATGAAAGACAAGCTGAGAAGCTTGAGAGTAAATTCCCAAAGGTATGGGATAAGCTTGAACAGTTTTCAGAATTATCTAAGTCCACTGGATGGACGTTTGAAAAATTGTGTGAAGCAGAGTTTGGCAAATCCGTATCAGAGTTTGATGTTAGGACTAAAACCGAGCAAGAAGCTTTGCTAAGAAGGAAGAAGCAAACCATGTCAAAGCCTGTTGCAACAGGTAGTACACCGCTACAAACTGCAAAGCTGTCTGAATCAGACGAAAGAGCCTATCAGTTTTATGCAAAAAAGAATCCCGGCGTAAGCCGAAAGCAGTACAAAGATAACGTATTAAATACAAAATGGGAGGTATAAGAAATGTATATAAGAGATGGACAACCCTCAGTAGTAATAGGCAGTATGCCTGTAGGAACTGGTGGAGTAACAAAAGGTGATTTAGTAGTAGTAAGTGCAAACACAGTAGTAAAAGCTGCTGCTGCTCCTACTGCTGCAACGGTATTGGGTATAGCACTTAAAACAGTAGCTGCTACTGGATATGTAGATGTTGAGTTAGTGGCTGACAGAATAATTACTGCAAAATATGTAACTGGTTCAAAAACTAGCGTAGTTGATGCAGATAAGACAAAGGTATTTGATTTGACAGATGCACAAAGTATTAACCTAGACGACACAACAGGCGGTTGTTGCTTCTGTGTGGGTTATGACAATGTAGCAAAAACAATGGACTTCTTAGTAACAGAAGCCGCTAAAATAGTTTAATTTAAAGGAGATGAAATAAATGTTTACAAGAAATGATTATTCCAGATATCTAAGTGACAAAATTACCGAACTGTTCAGGGAAAACTTGAAACAGCAGAGGAAAGAGGAATACAAGGAGTTCACAACTCCTAAAAAATCCACAAAGGATGAAGAGATTTACGACAGCATTGGAAACCTGTCATCTGCACAGGAAAAGACTGAGGGAGGTTCTTTGCACTATGAAGGACTAACACAAATGTTCCAGACCACTGTTGTAAATAAAACATACGACAGAGGGTTTTTCGCAACTTGGGAAGCTGTAGAGGATGATGTTGAGAAGGTTATCAACAGCGTCAACACAGGCGGTATGATGAGGGCAATGATCAGCAAAAGGGAGCAAGAAGCTGCCGCAATTGTTGACGGAGTGTTTACTGCTGTTGGAGCTGATGGCGTGGCTTATGCCGCTTCAAATCATCCACTTGATACAAGCAAAACAGCTAAGGTAAACAACAACCTTATGACCGCAGGAGCTATTACTCACGATAATATAGATACTGGCATCAAGATGTTCAATAGCATTTATGACTATGCTGGAAATCTGTTTGATACAAAGGCAGACTCCATTCTTTGTCACGCAAACCAGCAAACCAATGTTAATTCTGTATTGCAAAGTAATCTTAAATCTGACCAAATGTCAAATAATAAAAACACTTTACCTATGTTGAAAACTATATTTGGCAGATACATAAATCAGTATTACTGGCATTTGCTCGACACAAGCCTAGACTCATTCATCATGCAGAGACGTTCAGGGCTTGAGCCTATCAAAGACCAAGATAAGATTAATACACTTAACTTTTATTGGGCTATGGTAGAACGTTACAGGATGGCAATAATTAATCCGGGGCTCGGAATTATTTCCAATCCTTACACAGGAGTTTAGTTTAATGGGGAGTTAATTCTCCCCTAATTATTATATTGAAAGGAAGTGAAATAATGCCTAAATCAATCAAAGATATTGGACAATATGTATCAAGTGTACTGCAGGTACAGCAAGCATCAATTGCTTATACTGATAGTGCAAAAAAGTTATTTGATATACCAGATGGGGCAAAAATACATAATATTCATATGGATATTACTACTGGATTCAACGGTACAACTCCAACGTATGACTTGGGTTATGCCGCAGATGCAGATGCATTTCTTGACGGTGCAACATTACCATCTACAGCAATAAGGTCAACAGCCACGCCACCTACTGCTACAATAGCACAGTGGAACGGTGTAACAAGTGGTAAACTTATAGGTACTTTTGTTGGCGGTGGTTCTAATACAGCTGGCGCAGGAATTATAAAGGTAGCCTATTATCTGTAAAATAGGGAGGTTCGCCCTCCCTCATTTTTTTAGAAAGGAAGTGGTAAAAGATGTCTCAAGTAGACTTAATTAAAATGAATAAAGGCAATGTTAAAACTATGCTTACCGCTGTATCTTCTACTACAACTAGTGCTGAAGAAAGAATATCTGGTTATAATGCGGTGTTGGTAACAGTGTTAATCAATGGTGCAGGCACATGGAAAGTAGACATACAAGGTAGACTTGATGCCTCTGGCACTGTTATGCCGATAGTAGATAACAATGATGCACCACTTACTACTGGCAATCTAACCGTAAGTACTATGAAATTATTTGTATCTGTTCCAGATTTGATTACAGTCGTTGCTACTGAGATTGCAGACGGAGCCACTTGTACTGTAAGAATACAGCCCTTGAATGTGTGAGGTGTGATATGGGATATCGTACTTTACTAAATTTAAACAGAACAAAGTTGGCTAAAAATGCAGGGGCAGTGTTATATTTGGATGCAAGGAAATCAACTGGAAATGGATTACCGAGTAATAGTCCGTTGACGAGTCCTTGGGTGGATTTATCAGGAACTACAACACAGTTTAATAATTTAATTACTAATCCAGAGATGAATACTGATAGCAACATTGATGGTGTGGTAGATGGGTTCGCTAAGTTAGCCGAATCGGGGATAACTGCATCTTATCAATTAGATTCATCATCCCAAAAAATAACAATATCAAATAGTACTATTGCTGGGAACGATGCTTACGTTTATCAAGATATTTCAATATCCGCTGGCGATATATTAAGTATATCAGTAAATGCTTATAAAATAGGAACAATTTCGATAAGGGCTGAAATAGACTGGTATAATGGGGCTACCAAAATAAACAGTGTAGTCTCAACATCAAACGCAACAAGCTTTACAAATATAAAATTAGAAAATAAAACAGCACCAGCAAATACAACAACAGCAAGGGTTAGGTTTGGTGTATATACAAATGTTATTGGTGACACAGGTAGTGGATGGTTTAAAAGCTCTATAGCTATAAAAAGACCTGATGCACGCGTTGGACTTATAGGCAATGATGCATTTCCAATCAACTTTGCAGGAACAACAGCATCAGGCGTAGACGTATCCGACCCATTACGCCCATGTTGGGTATTAGACGGCACAGATGATTTCTTTAGCTTAGTTAATACGCCTAGTATAGATGTAACGAGTGCACCATTGGCTGTATTTGCTACGATTAAATGTTTGGGAACTGCTTCGGGATTCATAATTAGTAAAAATTTAGATGCGGTTGGCAATATACAATATGCGATATATTGGGGCAGTGGTGCGAAAGGTATATCGGCATACATGAATGGTGGGCAGAGAGGAGCAAGTTTAAATGATTCTGTTCCTACAAATATTTGGTATAATGTAGGGTTTATATGGGATGGCACAAATATAAAATACTATATTAATTTAGCTCAAAATGGTGATGCGTATGCGTATAATACAACGCTAACAAGTAGGGCTAATATACAAATCGGGAAAATTGCAGGTGCGTCACCATTCATGTTTAAAGGCAACATAGCCACGTTATCCATCTACGCAGGAGCAAATTGCACAGAAGCAAATGTACTAAAATCAGAAGGTTTTATAAGTAAACCATATATAGCCGCATAGGAGGTTAACCATGTTAAGATACATAATAGGCAATGTAACAGACTTTACAACAGTAGGAATAGACATAATCACAGAGCGAACAAGCACAGATGGTAAAGCGTTAAAGCATATCGAAAGTTTGACGGATGAGCAGTTTGACATAATTAGATTTGATAGCAAGTTTGAGTTTAAAAGTGACGTAGAAGAATTAATGGCTAGTCCAGAGTGGACAAATGATTCACAATAATAACGAAATTAAATACTGCCCCAGCTAGAGAGTCGACCTTGAAAAGCTTTTCCCTGAGAGCCTGCTGGGGCTTTCATCAGGGGCAAAATTGAATATATACCTTCAGGGAAATATACCTTAAGGAGGTTTTTTTATGTCTTTAGATTTACGAATTGCAGAAATTTCATCAACCGCAGGAAATGATTCAGATGGAGTCGTTAGAGGTAGCGTAGCACAGTCACTAATGGTTACATCACTCACAAATGTTCAAATGTCTAGCATTGTATACGCGTATCGCAAAGACACGGAAACAGGCTTTAGCCAATTTACTGACTTGTCAACAAATTCTGTAAGCGATGTAGCTTTTGAGCCATTTGGAAGCACTGCTAATTTAAGCGCAAATGATGCTTTCATTCTTGCTAGTGATCATGAAGTAAAAGAAATATTTGTACGAATTACAACTCCGGGTGTTTTAACTTGTGATGGAATAGAGATACTTATCTCAACTGATGGCATAACCTTTAATACAACTTTAACAAATGTGATTGATGGTACAAATGCTTTTAGTAATGCGGCTGGAGTATACCGAATTGAGTTGCCCGGTGAAACAGGTCATGTTGATTCATCTCCCGTACCTGGCGAAATAACTTCCAGAAGATGGCATTTAGTAAAGTTTAAGAATTTAACATCTGTTACGACAGCGCCACAAATAAACCGTGTCTGGCTAATTCATAAAGATGAAAATATTACTTATTCAGATAACACTGATTCTGTAAACGCATCAATGACAGATAATGTATTCGTAGAGCAAACAGTATTCCCTACTATTGGAAGTACTCATTATTATGCATTTCCTTTTTTAGCATATGGTATGGAGACAGCTGTGTTCCGTAAATTTCCAGTTACGCTAACACGTTCGACAGAGTATTTAGCAAGTGATGGGACATGGAAGACTCTGCCGGATTACGTTGACCCATCAAATGGTTTAACAAATGGGCCTGCAACATTAGGTACAACAGCAATAAATTATTCAAGGAGATGGACTATACCATCAGACTGGGCAGAGAAAACGCTTCAATTCCCTATGTCTGATAGCACAACAAAGACTGTTACTGGATATTTTATTCGTCAGCCTATAACAGCTATAAGTGAATATGGGCCTATTGCAAGGGCATTATGGAGAGCTAGAGGCAGAGCATTTGGAGTCAACAATGCAAATGGAATATACCACAGGGTAGCTACAACATACAGAGCGGCAACCTTTGATGTTAATATTCCGTCAACGTCAGACACAAACATACAGCTTGTTAACATTAATACGGGAAAAGGTACAACGTTTACTATTCCAGCTAATACTTCGTCATCTGGTGCAGTTACAGGTCAAAGGATAGACCTATCACCTACGTTGGAGTTAAGGGCAGGAGATTCATTATTAATTGCACATGCTAGTGGGTTGGGAAATTTGGGAGACGTAGAATTGCGACTTCAAAATGGCTAAATAATCCATCAGGGGAAAGTCAGCTGTTCAGGGGCAGACTTATTCTTAGGAGGTTTTACAATGCGTAAAGGTTTTTTAGGCGTATACTACCCACAAAATGCAACTGAACAATCAGCTATTCCAACTGGAGCAATGGCAATTTTGCCGGGTGAGGTTGAAGTGAAAATTAAGCAAGATACTGGCACTATTGAAAGCGTTGGGGGTGGAAGTGGAGGTAGTGCGAGTGGCAAAGCACAACTTACCACAGCAGGAGTTAACGCATTAACTTATTCACTTCACAGCGGAAAAGAAGTGCATTGTGAGGCTGGAGTAACATCAGTAACAATGGCATTGACAGCATTTCAAGTAAGTGGTGCAAATGTGTTTGGGAGTTTTTGGCTATTTAATTATAGCGGTATAACATTGCCTGTAACATTAGGTGCTGGCTGGAGTGGTGGAATTTCAGAAGATGGTGACATTACGAATGACTTAGTAGGTGCTGGAACATTGCTAAATTTACCGCATACTATGAAAGCATTGATTATATTTGATGAAGACCGCTATGTAAGAGCAAGTATTATTGGTAGCGAAATAACACAGGCGGAATTTAATACAAAATTAACAAACAATGTGACTGCAACTGATAAGATTCTAGGACGTTTAACAGC
>C687J13239_1001354_pt1 | contig 10205 bp, 10 predicted proteins | sample RifGroD2_FD_13239 | JGI IMG/M metagenome (IMG submission 13239) | reverse complement strand
CGACGACGACCACGGGGCAGGCTGCCGCCGATGGCTCTGGCCGATCGGCGAACGGTGCAGCAGAACAGCAGGACGAAAGGCGAAACGAAAGTCGCACCCCCTGAACGACGGTCGAATCGGCAAACACCGGCCACGGCAAGGAATGCTAATCCCCCTTGGCAAGCCGTGTACAGAGAAGCGAACAGGGCCGTCGGACGCGGACCTTCGTTCCACCCCCCGACCGGCGTTCGGAATTGTGGGCTATTGTTCAGCGAGTCGACCGGAAGTCGGCTTGGGGATCGTCGTTCAACCCGCAGGTCCGTGTTCCGTCTGCCGTGGCACGTCTCTTGCACGGACCAGCGTTCAGCCTCACGTCCAGCAGTCGGCCAGCGAAACGGGGGATGGCAAGCCGTGTACAGCGTTCACCCGGCGATAACAGTGTTCAGCAACCAAGCGCACCGTTGGGTCCCCCGGAGACAGGGGGGAAGGGGCACGAGGAGACACCCCATCCCCCTGGAGTAGTTGAGAGGATCCTATCGTGTTCGGAAGGTTACAACCCCTAGAATATTATACCCCCCGCTACACCATATAGATGGGTGATGAGATAGTGGCGGTGGTCGGTGGTTTGAGGCTGGTGACTGTAGTCATCTTCCTCGACTTCCGATCCCCACCTTTAAACCGGATTACAAACGATGTACAGGGGGTATACAAGCTTTGTACAGACCCCTGGGGAGGATTTAGGCTACTACCCCCGGCCACTGAGTCCCTGGTCCGCTCAGGTTCCTCCCCAACCTCAAACTTTCATGAGAGCACTACAGTAAAAATAGTACACCAACAACATACGGAAGGAAGAAGAACGATGAGTTCCACCGTTACCCCAGAAATAAAAGAAGCCATGCTGTTGCTTCTTGAAGAAATACCATCAATCACCCAAGTCCGGAAGGTCTTCGGGATTAGCCAGTCTGCACTGGCGAGAGCGAGGGAGTCGGACCCCGACTTTGACCAGGCCATAAAGATGGCGAAAGAGGAAGGCTACGATCTGGCGGAAGAGGAAGCATACCGCCGAGCAGTGGTGGGAGTGGACAAACCCGTGTTCTATCGGGGGGAGAAGTGTGGAGATATCCGAGAGTACTCCGATACCCTCCTCCAGTTCATCCTCCGGCACAATAGACCGAAGATATACAACCCTGGAGTGAAGATTACTGCTGGAGACGGGGAAAAAGTGGAATTTAGCTTCAATATTGGGTCTGGAGGGGGAGAGTGATGGTGGGGTGGGTACCGGTCACCCTACTACTGTTGGGGGGCGATGATAGGAGGAAGGGATGACGATTAAGCCAGGAGAAATAGTGATCAAGGATCCTCAAGTTCTCGTCGGGCTTATGGAGCGTAGATTCTCCCCTCTCCTCATCACCATCATCTCGCAAGTGGCGAAGGATTATGGCCTGACTATAACTGAAAGCTACCGGGAACCCCGGCACTCCGGCGACGTACACTCAACCCAACCAGTCCGGGCCGTTGACCTTCGATCCTGGGACTACCCTCCTGGGGTTGCTGGCCGTATAACTAACGAGATTAACTCTAGATGGTCCTACGACCCTGCCAGACCGGAAATGTTAGTCGCCCAAATCCACGAAGTCAAAGGAGGGGGACTTCACTTTCACATACAAGTACACCCAAATACAGTAAGGAGGTCCAATGGTTAGCGGAAAGTTTAGAGCTAGACTGGCTACAATGGTGATGCTATTTTCCTTCGTTTACTTTTTTGTGATCACACTCATCCCAGTACCAGAACAGGCCATTAGAATTGCAGACACAATTCTTGGATTTCTCATGGGTACAGCCATAACTACAATCATAGGTTACTACTTTGGTGCCAGCGACGAAAACTCGAGGCCCCAAGAACCATCGGACGTTAAGGGGAAGGAGGGGTAATGGGCGATCTAATAGAGCTTGGTGGACCAACCAAATTAGACCTTCCCCCAGATCTAATTTTATCTAAAGCTTTAGGTCTTTTGGACTCAGTAGTTATCTGCGGGTTTGATAAGGAAGGAAAGGAATATTTTACGTCTTCAATGGCTGACGGAGGTGATACTCTATGGCTACTTGAAAGGTGCAAACTGGAACTCCTAACCAACTGTTGTACCCCTGAAGAGGAGGATCTCTAAGGATTTCAAATGAAAATCACCTATACAGCCGAACCCACTCTCGCCCGTTTCCACCGTTGCCGAGCTTTCTATCGCTGCGTCCGTGGTCCAGTCCGTTCTGGCAAGTCCACCGCCATGTGTGCGGAGGGGATGATCATTGGGAATCAGCAAGCCCCCGACCCATCTGACGGCCTTCGAAAGACTCGTGGCTGCGTCGTCCGGAACACTTACCGTGAACTACTCGACACAACCCTCAAGACTTGGCTCATGTGGTTCCCCGAGTCAACCTTCGGACCCTTCAACTATGGGACGATGACACATCACATTCGGGTGAACGACATTGAGATGGAAGTCCTGTTCCGGGCCTTGGACCGCCCGGATGACGTGAAGAAACTGCTATCGCTCGAACTAACATGGGCCTGGGTAAATGAAGCCAGAGAAGTACCGAGAGCTATCATCGACGTACTTGGAGATAGAGTTGAACAGTATCCACCAAAACGCTACGATGACTTCGGAAAGCAGATCAGTGGCTGTACCTGGGGTGGTGTCTTCCTCGACACCAATGCCCCGGACGATGACCACTGGTGGTTTGATTTGGAGGCCAATTCTCCTGCGGGTTGGGTATTTTTCGTCCAACCTGGGGCACTCCTCGAACATCAGGGTAAGTTCTTCTCCAACCCCAGAGCTGAGAATATCAGGAACTTGAATGGGGGACATAACTACTACCTCAAGCGTATGGCCGGGAAGACTGACTCCTACATCCGAGTTTACTACTGTAATCAGTTTGGGTTTGTGGAGGAAGGAAAGCGCGTTCACCCAGAGTATAACGACTCCATTCACTGCGCCGGGTACCAGCTTGTCCCCGATGTGAGGCATCCAGTAGTCATTGGTTTGGACTTCGGTCTTACCCCTGCTGCTGCCCTCTTCTCTCGTCGTCCCAACGGTCAGTGGTGGCTCTTCAAGGAAATAGTCACGGAAGATATAGGACTGAAGCAGTTTGGTGAACTTCTACTCCTCCCCTACATCCTGGAAAATCTCCTGGACCACCAGATTGATGTCTACGGGGATACACACGGGGATATTGGGTCCCAGAACGACAAGAAGACCCCAGGCCAAATCTTCGAGGCTTTAGGGATAAAGGTGAAAATGCCCCAGATGGGTTGTGGTCCTCAACTTCGTCGGGAAGCTTTAGCCTCCCCCCTCTCTCGCCTGATCGATGGTGAACCGGGGTTGATCATTGATCCGGGTTGTAAAGTCATCCGCAAGGGTCTATCCTCCAAGTACATCTACAAGCGTATCCAGGTGATTGGAGATGAGAAGTACCACGACCAACCTGACAAGAATTTCTGGTCGCATATCTGTGAAGCTGCAGAGCATGCCATGGTTGGAGCTGGGGAAGGAAAACTGCTGACGAGGGGTGTAGGGAAGAGTAAAAAGAAAGGAGTTAAGCGTAAACCCGTCGGGTGGATGGCACACTAAGGTGTAGGGGATTGAAATGCGGAAAACTGAAGATCAGCTTAATGAGGGATAAAGAGTAAATGACGACATTCAGCCTCACAAAAGTAGGGCGTATCGGTAGTGCAACGGGGCCTTTTTACTATCCTTGTGTTTTTGACACCTCCGCAATTACAAATTGGCCCTGGACCCTAACGCTCGTATCATCACCTGATCATGCTGGCGGGGGGATTTATATGTATGGGTCTGTCGGAGATCCAGCCGTTTTAGGCAACTGGGAAAGCTACGATGTTGGTCTCGCCGCCGGGAGATTTGATGCTTTTGCCACAAAACCAGCAGCCAACCCTATTTATAATGATCCTGATACAGGTGATAGCGAAACCCCTCACATTGTAAAAATTGGCACCGATTTTTACCTTACTTCTCATGATGATACCGGGGCAGCGGATTACCAAGTGACAAGACTCGCTATTGCAGAAGATGCGCCTCTTAATTTTACCAGAATAGCAACCAACAGCGGCAAAGTTCTTGACCTCAATGCTGCACCCCTCACTGAATATCCCTGGAAAAGTGCACATAGCGGGTATTTTAGATGGGGATTGAATCCATTTTCGGGCGTGGCCTACACCTATGTGGGATACGGTTTATTCGGTGGTGGGGATGCTCCTCATTATGCAATTTGGGGCAGCAATGATGCAATTGCTTGGACTCTTATTTCTGTGTTGGATGGTCTAATAGACCCGAGTCTGCCAACCTCTCCATCACCTTGGGTTGTTAAAATAACGGAAATAGACCCCCAGAGCATCACGTATGCTGGAGGTGGAGAATATGTGGCCCTTTGCCCCTGTGGGAATCCTGCATACAGCTCAGATAGCAGATATTCTGATTTATATGAAATATATTTAGGTCCGGACGGTTACACATTAACCCGTGAGCCTCGACTCGTTTTGTCCCGGGGGGCAGCATCCTCCTATGATGAATATGAAATCGGCCAGCCGACAACTATTGAATATTCCGGGACAAAGTTATGTTTTTATCAGGGGGCTGATTCGTCTGCGGGGAATAGCCTAATGCTGGCGACATTTACTCTTGATGCCACAGTTGCAAAACCAGACCCGATATTAAGACGAAATCATGATAAACTGGTTTATGATGCCACTGGGTCAGCGGCGTTGCCTGCATGGCTTGAAGTAGAAGGAAATGCCCCTGTTCCATCTGCAACCGGTCTGAATTTTAATACATCCACAAGCGGTGTTAAATATGCGTCTGACCTTGACCCATCAGTAAAAACATGGATTGAAATGTCCATGGTGTTTGCTTATCGTGATTCTGCCGTAGGATTTATCCCCCGTTTTCAGGTTGGTGATACTGGACCAGGGACAACTGCAAATGGTTTTTTGGCCATCAGTTACACAAACGCTGGCGGCACGGGCCTGGGATATGTCGAGTTATTAGGTAGGAGCGGGGCAGCTTCAACCCAAACCGTAATATCCAAGTATGCCTTAAAAAGCGATCAAAAGAAACGCCACCACGTAGGTATAGAGGTTGATTTATCAGCAAAGACTGCTAATTTCCTTGGTAATTCAAATCAACCAAAAACCAATCTGGCATTTCCAGGGGCCACAATCCCTAATCCATACAGGCCAAGGATAAGTCAAGGTGATGCCACTGCTGGGGCGAATTTTATCCTGGAAAAAATAACGCTTCGGATGACCCCTGATGCTGCCGGTATAGCTCCTACAGTATCATCATCTGTTGTTGCTTCTACCACAGCGACTTTGACGCTCTCAGAGGATTGTATCGGTGATGGAGTCGGACTGGTCATTAAAGTAGGCGGCACGGCTATTGATGGTGTTTGGACTCGAACTGCCCTGAACGATATGGTTTTTACAAGGGACACCGGGACATTTGGTGAATCTGATGTAATCACGCTGGATGTGACAGATACGGACCTCAGAAATGAGGCTGATCTTGTAGCAGTCCAGAATGTGACAGGTGTCGATATTCAGGCAGGTGGTTCAACCCTATTGTCTAGAGGTTCTGTATGGATGACAACATGGTCTAAAAGAAAACGGTAGAAAGTAGGCAAGTAATCTTAATCCAACAAGTATCTTCAGGAGAAACTAATGGTTGCAATGCAGGAAAGAACACAGATTGTAACAATAGATCAAAGCGCTGAAATGTCTTCATCTTTCAACATCAAATCCCACGAGGTATTTGTTGGGGTTGATTTCCCTGACATGGATGCAGGGTCCGTCGGTCTTCAGTACACCCGAGATGGTGGGACAAATTGGTCCCCGGTTCTCGATTCGGTCAGCGGGGATGATCTTCTGGTGGTCAAATCCGGATCAGATCCAGGAATCATTGATATATCTGATTTTGTTCGGTTTTCTCATTCGAATATACTACATAAATTCAGATTTACCTGTGCTGCTCAAACCACAGGGGCAGTGGAAATTGTTGTTTTAACTAGAGGATAGTCCTGTGGATAAGCCCATTTTAGATACAACAGACAAATCTATCCCCAAGAAGGATAGAATCATCACTCAAGCCCTGTCCCGCTTTCGTACATCTATGGAGTCTGAAAGGGACAACAGGGAAGAGGCTAGGGATGACTTGGAGATGCTTGCTGGGAGAAATCATTGGCCAGCTAAAGTAGTGGCTGATCGTGAAGCTGAGGGTCGTCCAACTCTTGTCATAAATAAACTCCCCGGTTTTGCCAATCGTGTGGTGAATGAAGGGAGAATAAATAAAGTAGCCATCAAGGTAGTCCCTGTGGGTGATGGGGCCACCGAGGACTCCAGCAAACTTCTCAACGGTCATATTCGGGCAATCGAGGCTAACTCCAAAGCTTCTCAAGCATACCAGAACGCCCACAAGGGTGCAGTCCAAGCCGGTTTTGGGTACTTTAGAATCGTCACTACGTATCTTGATGAGACTTCCTTTGATCAGGAAATACAGATTAAGCGGATCAAGAATAACATGGCGGTCCACTGTGACCCCTCCTCCACCGAACTTAATGGCTCCGACTCCATATTCTACTTTGTCTCTGAAATGATATCTAGGGAAGAGTACAAGGCCCGTTGGCCCAACTTAGACCCCCCTACTCCACTGCCCGACGAGGGATACTTGGAGGACTGGATAGAGGAGGATAACGTTAGGGTTGCCGAGTATTGGGTAAAGGAACCAAAAGAAAAGGTTATTCTTCTGCTCTCCGATGGCCGAACGGTGGAGGAGCAGGAATATCTGGCTGCTCTTCCTGGTCTTCAGGCAGAAGAGAAGATCGTCCATCTGGAACCTGCCGTACAGTCCCCCGTGAGGCCAGCACCCGAAGCCGGGCCTGTCTCCCCCGAAGAGGGTCCTTTGGCTAACAGTGACCCTATTGGTAGTGTTTCTCCTCCTCCTCCGGCTTCCGCCCCTCCCCCGACTCTGGTTGAGGGTCCGGCCCCTGAAGGCTCGGGATATCCTGAAGATATTCTTAATCCAGTTCCCACTATTCTTCGAAAGAGGACGGTGAAGTCCTTCGAGATAGTTCAGTACCTCATCGACGGGTCGAAGATTATTGAGGGTCCTACTCCTTGGGCCGGACACTACATTCCGATCGTCCCTGTGTGGGGGGAGGAAATAGTGATAGATGAGAAGACTTACCGCCGAGGTGTCATTCGATTCGCCAAAGATCCCCAACGGATGTACAACTACTTCAGGACAGCAGCAACGGAGACTGTAGCCCTTGCCCCTAAAGCACCATACGTAGGGACTGCAGATCAGTTCGAGGAATACGAGGATGAGTGGGAGAAGGCAAACACTAGCAATGTAGCCTTCCTGCGCTATAATCACGTTCCTGGGGTTAATCCCCCAGCCCGTCAAGTAGTCACCCAGACTGCAATAGGGGAAATCACGGAGAGCAACATATCCGGCGATGAAATGAAGGATACCACTGGAATTCAGGATGCCTCCCTCGGCGCACAGGGTAATGAGGTAAGTGGTAAGGCTATCAACGCTCGAAATTCTCAGTCGGATGTAATCAACTTTACCTACCACGATAACCTAGCGATTGCAATAGAATATGCCGGGACTATACTAATTGACCTAATACCCCGGATCTATGATACTGAGCGGGATATAATGATCATTGATGATGAGGAGAAGGAGAAGATTGTACGGGTAAACCAGGAGGTAGTAGATCCGGCTACAGGAGAAAAACATATACTTAACGACCTAACTCAGGGGCGTTATAAGGTTACTGCAGTTCCAGGACCTTCCTTCCAGACTCAGAGGGATGAAGCTGCTGCCGGTATGCTTGACTTTATCCGCACGGCCCCCGAATCCGCTCGATTCGTTATGGACTTGATTGCAGAGAACCAAAACTGGCCGACGGCGAAGAAGATTGCAAACCGACTGAAGAAACTACTTCCGGCCGGGATAGATGAGGAGGGTCCACTTCCTCCTTCTCCCCCGAATCCGGACGATCAAATCAAGAATCTGAAGGCTCAGGGGATTACGCTGGGAAATGAAATGAAGAAACTGTCTATAGTAGACAAACGAAGGAAGTTGACTGACGATGAAATGGCACTTGCCCGAATCGTTGATCTGGTAAAGAAAACAGGATACAAACCGGAAGGAGGAGAAAGTGGGCAGTAACAGAGAGACATTGAGAGGTGGAGATATAGAGGCTATCCGGAGCAAGATGAGGGATGAAGGTAGACCCCTGAAATCCAGCATAGTTATTAAAGAAGGAAAACATCACCACTACGAGGTTGACCACAAAACCGGCCGAGTAGAGGTGAAGGAAATAATTGGACGTTAACCCTATTTAACCGTCTGGGGGCGCATCCCCCTGCTATTCGAGGGTGGACTCGAAAACCACAATGGAGGACAAAATGAAGTTTGATGAGAATGGAAACCCGGTCATTGAGACTGACCCTGGCGTAGTTGCAGATCCGCCACCTGCAGATTCGACTGTAACCCCTGACCTTGAAGACCCGTCATCTTCAACAGGAACAAGACGTAAACCTGGGGCAGAGGAAAGAATCAGTCAACTCGTAGCTGAACGAGAATTTTGGCGGGGGAAAGCCGAGGCTTCGGCCCATAGACTGCCCGTAGCCCAGGAAGAACATGCCAGTTCGACCCCCACCAAGGAGCTGGACCCCAACGACTTCGACAGTGACGCAGACTATCTGAAGGCTGTAGCCAAGCAGACGAAGGACGAGATCCGGGCCGAGTTCGCCCGAGAGAAGGCGAAGGAGAAGGCAACACAATCTGTAGCTGAGGTTCAGACTAAGTATGCCGAAGCTAGGAAGAAATACCCCGACTTTGATACTGTTGCTCTCGACCCGTCCCTTCCGGTAACCGCCACAATGTTTGATGCGGCTAAAGGGGATCACGTAGCAGATATACTCCACGCCTTGGGATCAAACAGGACTGAAGCGGCAAGGATAGCCTCCCTCTCTCCCATTCAGCAGGTAAAGGAAATTGGAAAGATAGAAAGTAGGTTAACTTCAACAACAACAAAGAAAGTGTCTTCGGCTCCAAGTCCGCCGTCTACCATCTCAGGGGGTGGAGGTTCACCCCTACCCAAGAAGGAAGAAGATATGAGTTGGGCTGAGAAAAAGGCTAAATGGGCTAAGGAGCGGGAAGATGCTGTAAGGAAAAAATATGTCTAATACACTTCTTACTCATGACATGATCGCCCAGCGCGCTCTGTTCGATTTGAGTAACAATTTAGTTCTAGCGGGTAAAGTATACCGGGGTTATGAAGGTGAATTTGGAACTCCGGTTGGTGGGTATCAGAAGGGCGAATCAGTCAAGGTTCAACTTCCGAACAAATTTCGGGCTAAAAAGGCCACGGCTATCGATAAGGTAAATGCAGTGGAAAGTAACACCACCGTTACCGTTGACGTTCAGGCTCAGGTAGCCCTGGATTTTACCGAAAACGACCTAACATTGAAAGTAGAGGATTTCAGCCGGAAATACACCAACCCGGCAACCATCGCCTTAGCCAACATTCTGGATGCTGACGGGTTCGAGGAGTACAAGAATATCTACAACCTCGTCGGTACACCGGGGACGACACCTTCTACCTTCAGAGTACTCGCAGATATTGCAGAGAGGATGGATAACGAAGCTGTCCCTGCCGATATGGAGCGGTGTGCCATCTGGACCCCAAAAGCAATCTGGGCTATGTCAGACGGTGAATTGAAGTCCGTGTTCCAGGCGAATATTGTGGAGACCATGTTGCGGCGTGGATTCAGGGGTAACTTTGCCCAGATGGACCACTATATGGATCAAAACGTAAGTAGCCATACCACCGGTGCATTCACGACAGATTCTACCCCTGTGATGAATGGGGCGACGGCTGAAGGGGCCACCTCTCTGAACATTAATGGCCTGAAGGTATCCATAACGGGTATAATGAAGAAGGGAGATATCTTCACGATTGCGGGGGTTTATGCCTGTAACCCGGTCTCCGGTAAAGTCTGGGAAGGAAATCAGCTTCGTCAATTCGTCGTCACTGCAGATGTAAACTCCAATTCGTCCGGGGAAGCTGTAGTACCGATAAGCCCGACCATTTATTCCAGTGCGGCTGCTGAAGATAACCTTCCATACCAGACTGTAATCACCCTTCCG
>C687J13239_1001337_pt1 | contig 10250 bp, 6 predicted proteins | sample RifGroD2_FD_13239 | JGI IMG/M metagenome (IMG submission 13239) | reverse complement strand
TACTCGGTGGTGACGCCAAACCGGCCCGAAGCGACCTGCTTGATGGCACTCCTGCGGGAAAGGCCGTCCTCCTGCGGTTTGAAGCGCTCAGGATCTTCCCCTCCTTCTCCGGTGTTGCTCCTGCCGCCGATGATGTTCATGGCAATGGCCAGTGCCTCATGCGCTTCCTTGCTGATGGATCCATAAGACATGGCGCCGGTACAGAACCGCTTCATGATCATCTCCACCGGTTCAACCTCCGAAATGTCGATGGGAGCGCGTTTGTAATCGAGGAGATCGCGGATAAACGTGGGTTGCTCCTTTTCATTGACCAGTTCCGTGTACTCTTTGAAGAGGCGGTAGTCCCCGGTCTTTGTGGCGATCTGCAGCCGGGCGACGCTCTCCGGGTTCCAATCATGATGCTCTCCCTCAATGCGGTAGGCATATCTTCCCTGATTCCTGAGCCGGAAGGGTTCGTTCTCTTCTTCCGAAAATGCTTCGAAGAATGGTTCCAGTACTTCCCGGGCGATATCTTCCATGTCGATGCCTTCAATCTTGGAAGAGATACCCTTGAAATAATCTTTCAGCACGGAGGAGGAGATGCCGAGGGCCTCGAAGATGTGTGCGCCACGATAGCTGCGCAGGGTGGAGTTGCCCATCTTGGAGAGCACCTTCAGCAATCCTTTGCTGACCGATTTGATATAGTTTTTCTTCGCCGTGTCGAAGTCGAGTTGAATCTCGCCCGACTTTACCTGCTGTGACAGAATCGCAAAGACAAGATAGGGGTTCACCGCGTTGGCACCGAAGCCAAAGAGGAGTGCGAAGTGCATCACCTCCCGGGGCTCGGCGCTCTCCACCACGATGTCGATCTGCATTCGTTTTCTTTTTTCCACCAGGTACAGGTGTACGGCTGAAGTGGCCAGCAACGACGGGATGGGCGCATTCTCCGTGTTCACGCCCCTGTCGCTGAGGATGATATAGTTCTTTCCTTCGTCTACGGCTCTCTCCACGGAGCGGCACAGGTTGTCCACCGCTTCTTTGAGGCCGGCAGCACCGCCTGCGGGGTCGAAGAGCATGGGGACTACCGCGGTGGAGAAACCTTTATAACGGAGGTTCGACAGGATGTCGAACTGGGTGTTGGTGAGGATGGGGCTTTTTATCTTTACGATGCCCGAGAGTGCGGGTATCTCTTCGAGGAGGTTTTGATGGATGGCTCCCAGATAACCGGTCAGCGACATCACCAGCTCCTCCCGGATGGGATCGATGGGCGGGTTGGTTACCTGCGCGAACTGTTGCCGAAAGTAGTTGAAGAGTCTTTGTGGCTTGTTGGACAAGGCCGACAGTGTCAGATCGTTGCCCATGGAAGATGTCGGTTCCTTTCCTTCCGTTGCCATGGGCTTTATCAGGATTTCGAGATCTTCGGTGGAATATCCGAAGGCTTTCAGCAAGGGCTCATAACCTGCCACGTCATTGTTCACACTGCGTCCCGAGGAGATGTCGTCGAGATTTACACAGTTTTTATTCAGCCACTCGCGATAAGGAAAAGCATTGGCCAGTCCCTCTTTCAGCTCATTGTCGGAATATATTTTCCCGGTGAGGGTGTCCACGATGAGCATCTTTCCCGGTTTCAGCCTTCCCCGTGCTTTGATCTGTGAAGCATCCGGTTCAATGGTGCCCGTTTCGGAGGCAATGATCATGGTGTCGTCGTGGGTGATGGTGTAGCGGGCGGGACGGAGACCGTTGCGGTCGAGCATGCCGCCTGCATAGCGACCATCGCTGAAGATAAGTGTGGCCGGTCCGTCCCAAGGTTCCATCAGCATGCTGTGGTATTCATAGAATGCTTTCAGCCCGTCGGAGATAGGATTTTTGTCGTTGAAGCTTTCGGGTACCATCATGGCCATGGCGTGGGGCAGCGTCTTGCCCGACATCACCAAAAACTCAAGTACATTGTCTACCGAGGCGCTGTCACTCATGCGCGGCTGTACAATGGGGTAGAGGGGTGACAGGTCGCCCAGGAGCTCCGACTTGAGCACGCTCTCGCGGCTCTGCATCCACTGGCGGTTACCCCTGATGGTGTTGATCTCGCCATTGTGGGCCAGCATGCGGAAGGGTTGTGCCAGATCCCAGGTAGGAAAAGTGTTGGTACTGAAACGGGAGTGTACCATGGCTGCGCGACTGGTAAAATTGGGATCGGAAAGATCAGGAAAGTACTGCCTGAGCTGCATCGACGACAACATTCCCTTGTAGATCATCTGCCTGGTGGAGAGGCTCACGATGTAGAAACTCCGGTCATCTGCCATGGTTGTGGTGGAAAGTTCCTTTTCCACTTTTTTTCTCAACAGGTAAAGGCTTCTCTCCAGCTCATCAGACGACCGGTTGCCGGTAATAAAGATCTGCTTGATAACCGGTTCATTCGAAAGAGCAATCTCTCCCAGGCAGTCGCTGTTCACCGGTACGTCACGTACATGAAGGAGTGAGAGGTTTTCATCTCTGGCTTTCTCTTGAATCACCTGCAGGCAAAACTCCTGCTTTTCCTGTTCCCGGGGAAGAAACAGAAGTCCCGTACCGTACCGTCCTTCCGGGGGTACGGCAATACCCTGTAACAGGATAAATTCATGCGGAATCTGCACCAGGATGCCGGCTCCGTCACCGGTGATGTTGTCGGCACTCTCCGCACCACGATGCACCATGTTTTCCAACACCTGTAGCCCTTTTTCCACGATGGTGTGTGATTTCTCACCGTTCAGGGTGATAACCAGACCCACGCCACAGGCATCATGTTCGTTTTCAAAAGAGTAGAGCGATTTTTGTTCCCGTTCCCGAAGGCTTCGGAAGATATTATTTTGATCCATAACGTCTCGTTTTTTTTCAATTTGAGCCAAAAAAATAGCAGATAATCATACCCGCTATTCTTTTACTATTTGTCTGATATTTTATTGATATTACACTTTAGCTGATGAATAGCAGTTCCCTGTATTTGGGCAGGGTCCACATCTGATTGTCTACAATCAGTTCCAGTTTATCCACATGGTAGCGGATGACATTGAAGTAGACCTCCACCGTGTCGTGGTATGCCACCGCTTTATCGCGGGCATCCTCCAGTTTATTGGCCGTCTTTCGGGCATCCACCATGTCGTCCACATTGCTCTTGATGGCCGATATGTGATCGGCAATCTCTTCGATCAGTGCGGCATCTTCTTTCGACAGTTTATCGGCTTTCTCCTTGTCGAAGACAATCCGCATCTTGTAGAGGTTGTCGAGCAGCACCGACTGGTATTCGGTGGCCACGGGAATGATGTGATTCATGCATAAATCGCCCAGTACGCGTGCTTCAATCTGAATCTTCTTGGTGTAGGTTTCCCATTTCACTTCGTTGCGGGCATGAAGCTCCTTTTCGTTCAATACACCAATACTTTCAAACATCTCCACCGATTGATCCGATGTGTATGCATCGTAGATGAGTGGTACGCTCGTTTCACAGTCGAGTCCCCGTTCTTTTGCCTCTTCCTTCCACTCGTCGCTGTAGCCGTTTCCTTCAAAACGGACCAGCTTCGATTCTTTGATATAGAGACGAAGCGTGTCGAAGATGGCCTGCTCCTTTTTCATTCCCTTTTTCATTTTCATGTCGATCTCCTTCTTGAAATCGATCAACTGTGCGGCAACCGTAGCATTCAATGCTGTCATGGCCGACGAGCAGTTTGCCGATGAGCCGACCGCCCTGAATTCAAAACGGTTTCCGGTGAAAGCGAATGGCGAAGTGCGGTTTCTGTCGGTGTTGTCGATCAGCACTTCGGGAATGTGCGCCACGCCCAGTTTCATCTTTTTCAACTCATCCACCGTGATGTCGTCGTCTTCCGAACTCTGTTCAATTTTATCCAGCACGGCAGATATCTGCTTCCCGAGAAACACGGAGATGATGGCCGGTGGGGCTTCGTTGGCTCCCAGTCTGTGGGCGTTGTTGGCCGACATGATGGAGGCTTTCAATAGGGCGTTGTGTTTATAGACGGCTACCAGCGTGTTGACCAGAAAGGTGACGAACAGCAGGTTCTCATTGGCCGTTTTGCCCGGTGTAAAGAGGCCGATTCCGGTGTCGGTGCAAAGCGACCAGTTGTTGTGCTTGCCCGAGCCGTTCACGCCGGCAAAGGGTTTTTCATGCAACAGCAACTTGAAATGATGCTTGATGGCAATCTTGTGCATCAGCGACATGATCAGCAGGTTCTGGTCGACCGCCAGATTGGTTTCCCCAAAAATTGGCGCAATCTCAAACTGGTTGGGAGCCACTTCGTTGTGACGGGTTTTGAGGGGTATACCGTATTTGTAAGCTTCAAATTCTACTTCACGCATGAATGCAGCCACACGCGGGGGAATGGCGCCGAAATAATGATCTTCGAGCTGCTGATTTTTAGCGCTTTCATGTCCCATCAGGGTGCGGTCGGTCAGACTCAGGTCCGGCCGTGCAGCAAACAGCGCCTGGTCTACCAGAAAGTACTCCTGCTCCCATCCCAGGAAAGAATATACCTTTTTTACATCCGGATACAATAGTTTACACACCTCCACGGAGGCTTTGTCCACAGCCGACAGCGATTTCAACAGCGGCGTCTTGTAGTCCAGGGCTTCTCCGGTATAGGAGATGAAGACGGTGGGAATACAAAGCGTATCGTCAATAATGAAGGCGGGTGAAGAGGGATCCCAAGCCGTATATCCACGGGCTTCGAACGTATTGCGAATGCCACCGCTGGGGAAGCTTGAGGCATCGGGTTCCTGCTGGGCAAGCAGCTTGCCGGAAAAACGTTCGATGATGCCTCCGTCGGGACCGTTCACGTAATCAATGAAAGAATCATGTTTTTCCGCAGTCCCTTCGGTGAGGGGTTGAAACCAGTGTGTGTAATGGGTTGCCCCCATCTCGATGGCCCACATCTTCATGCCGGCTGCCACATGGTCGGCAATTTCACGATGGAGTGTGGTGCCCTGATCGATGGCTTCAAGCACCGTACCCATTGTTTCTTTCGACAGGTACTTCGACATTTGCGTTCTGTTGAACACATACTTTCCGTAATACTCCGAAGGCAACTGACCGGGAACGGCAATCTCGACGGGAACTCTTTTAGATGCTTCTACTACAGCTTGAAATCGTAATGTTGACATATTACACGTTTTTTTATTGTGGAGGTTTCTGATAACCATTTTGGACGAAATAGGAAAAAACTCCGGTGCAAATATAAGCACATTGTTTTAATATCAAAAGAAAAACAAGAAAAATGTTACTTTAATCATGTAAAATTAACATTATGTTCGAAAAAGACAGGGAAAGATATCTTTTATTCCAATTCAGTTCATTTTCGTTCTGTTTCCGGACAATGTTGTAAACCTGTGCACCGAAAATCAGTACAAAATTAAACATTTTGAGTTGGAACCTCCTATTTTGTACCACAAAAGAGAGCTGTATCCAGAAAATTGAAGAAATTGACGTGATCAGGAATAGGTATGGATGCTTTGCTGTGCCGAAGGGAGATAATTTACACCATACCAGCATATCTGCAGCAGCAGAAAAGCAAAGAGCAAGATGATCATGGACATTTTATGGGAGGCATTTTTTTTCAGGCGGTAATGGATGTAGACCATGTATCCCAGCCAGGTGGCGGCAGCCCAGGTTTCTTTTGGATCCCAGCTCCAGTAATGGCCCCAAGCCTCTTTGGCCCAGATGGCGCCCATCAGCATGCCGAGGGTAATACAGGCCGTTCCGGCGTAGACCAGTTCATCGGTCATCTGCACCAGCCGATCGGGGTTGCCGATTTTTTCCTCCCTGATGAGATAATAGAGTGCGACCAGTGTCGCGGCACCCAGGATGGCATAGGAAAACATGTAAATGATGACATGCGGTGCAAACCAGGGGCTTTGCAGTGCAGGCATCAATGCCTTGTTGTGTATATCGGGTTTGGTGATGTTTACCACGATAAAGACTGCGGCAAGCAGGGTGGTGAAGGAGAGGATCCATTTGTAGTTCCACCGCAGATAGGTGAGCAGTCCCGCCACAGGCAGGAAGAAAGCATACCAGAGCCGTGTTTCACCCATGGTGCGCAGGGGTGGCCTTTCGAGAGAGTGCCACAGGCCGGCAATGAAGAGGGCGAAGATCAGCAGTCCGGCCACTGTGAGCAATGCCGGTATTGTTTTGTTCCTGTACTTATAGGCAGCGGCTGCCCCCATAGCCCAGAAGAGGAGGGAAGCAATCGCGAAATATATAAATGAATCCCAGTTCATATGCTATTTGTCTTTTTCATCTGCCTTTTTCTTTGGCCCGGCAACAAACAGGAACAGCGCTCCGGCCATCAACATACATATGCCTGTATATACCACTTTTAGCCAGGGATCGCGGACCAGTTCAAAGACAGAGCTATCGGCATACTTTCCTTTTGTATCGTCGTAGCTGTATTGGTAGATTATCCAGTCTTCTACCGGGAGTGGTCTGTTTACTTCTATGATGGCTTGCCTTGCTGTACCCTTTTCGGTATAGAGCGTAACATAAGACCGGTATCTTTTTATCTCCTGTGGCGGCATGGCAATGCTTCTGTTCCCGGAAACCTGCAACGTGCTGTGCGGAAACAGGTAGCTGCCGTTGCTTACCCATCCCTCCACCGGCTGATTGTCTTCCGCATTGTTCACCCGTACCTTGATGGCAGTTGTGGCACCCTCCATCATCATGGGCACCACATTCAGAAATGTGGAGTCTCTGAATAGGGCAGCATGGGGCAGATAATCCAGTATTTCCATCGTTACTCCCGCGATCTGGACTGTTTTGCCGACTTCTTCAAACTGATAACTGTCGGGCCGTGTAGCGGGCAGTATTCTTCCTGTCTCATTTTCAATGATGACCAGCCTGGGCGGATATTCTTCGATCAGGAATGTATCAAGTTGGATGGCCAGTGATAGTTCCTTTATTTCTCCGGACTGATTGGTGGCACGCCATGCTATCTCCCCCTCGTTCACGCTCATGGTAAGTCGCTCCAGGTCGGCGCTGCCCAGCAAGCCGCCCCCCAGTGCCAGAAATAAGCCGAGGTGATTGAGATAGAATCCGATATCGCGCCACGACTGTTTTTGTCCGGTTCTTTTCAGTGTGGTGAGCCCCAGGATGAATAAAATGTAAAAGCAAAGCAGGACAAATGGCCAGGAAGTCGTCATCCGGTACCATCCGAGCGGTGTGAAGAGGGTGGGAGGGAGCTGCTCGTTGCTGCTGTTGTGGGGGAATTGTGGAATTAATCCCAGGATTATACAAAGAAGAAGCAGGACGGCAATAGCCGGCACGGCTGCATAAACGCCGCCCAGCCATCTTACCGTTCTGTTTTTGGGGAGCAGAAAGTGAACTGCGGTCAGTCCTGTCACAAAAAGCGCTCCGAAGATGCTGTTTACCGGAGATGCAAACAGGGCGGGTTGTATGTTTCCGACGGTCAGTTGCAGCAGCAAACCCGAAAAGGCGATGCCTGCTGCCACAATAAAACCTTCACGATAACCCCATGGATGTTCCCAGATTCTCATTTCAGACTGACCAACCGGTTGTTTGCTTTGGCCTTTTCCAGCCACTGGGGGATTACTGTTTCCCGGAATACTTTCTTATTCCCTCTTTCCTGCTGCATGTCCAACCCGATATAGGCCTGCGCTTTCTCCTTTGTAGAGATGTCGGGCAGCGGTACATTGCCGGTAAAACCGAGTTGTGCCAGTACCTTCGATATCTCGAAACGGGCTTTGTGGGCACGGTCGAGACTCAGTGAAAGAATACGTTGAAACTCAACCGGCGAGTGGAACGATCCTCCGTGTGAAGCCACTGCATAGTCCCAGCGCCACTGCGACTGGCGAATCAGCTGTAGTGCGTTGTTCATCTGTGCTTCGGTGGCTCCCTTTTCCCAGGCAAACTGTGCTTCCAGATGGGCTGTAGCCAGTTCTTGTTCCACCAGGTTGCGAATCTGGTTTGCGCTACGTTGCCGTTCATACACAGAGTTGCGGAGATCCTCCTCCGTTTCGCGGTGGCATACCTGGCAGGTGTTGTTCATGCTGGCCAGCGGGCTTCTCACATGGTGACTGCTATACTTGATGCCTCCCTCTGAAACGTAGGGCATATGACAGTCGGCGCAGGAAACACCCCGTTGTGCATGGATTCCTGTTTTAAATATTTCATAGTCGGGGTGTTGTGCCTTGATGATAGGTGCTTTGCTCAGCTTGTGCGTGTAGTCGGCAAACTGGATGCTGTCGTAATACTGCTCCGCTCCCTCCATGGTGGTGCCATTGTGCCAGGGGAAGGTCAGGTATTTCCCTTCCGGGGTGAAGTAATATTCCACGTGGCACTGTGCACAGGCCAGCGAACGCATCTCCTGCTGTGTTGCTTCCTGGATATTCATTCCCATGGCTGCATACCCTTCAATCAGGCCGGGACGGGTTATCTTCAGGTCCATGGTTTCCGCATCGTGACAGTCGGCACATCCAATGGGGTTCACCACTTCATGTCCCCAGTGGGCCCAGGGTTTGTTGTAAAACTCGGCAATCCCCACTGAATCCATAATCCGCGGCACATCGGGACTCTTGCAGGTCCAGCAGGTGGCCGGCTGTGGGCTCTCCTCTGCGGTCATGGGGGCGCCTGTTCTCAGGGTTTCGCGTATATCTTCCACGGCATGCATGTGCCCGCGAGGTGTACCGTAATCTTTTGAAAAAGCGTATCCGGCCCAGAGAATGACCATCTCGGGACGTTGTTCGAGGACATCGACCGCACTGCTGCCATTAAATTCACTCCGGAAGGTTGTATCGGCCGTTTTTGTCCAGGTCTCATATTCCCGGGGATAGTTTACCGCGAACAGTTCGTTGCGCGATTCAATCCCTGTGATTTCCACCTTTCGGTTATTCATCACGCTCGCAATCTCCGCTCTGCGCTGCGTAACGGAAGCAGCCAGCATTCCCAGAAGGAAAACCACACCCAGTGTAACGAAAAACAGGAGCCATCCTACCCACGGTTTCATGCTGTTACTTTGTCTTGTCCTGCTCATAGTAATTTTATTATATTAGATCAATAAATCATCACATCATCATATCATCGAATCATCGAATCATTTCACTCAGCCACTCCGGCACATTGCTTTCCGGCATCGGTATGCGCGCGTTGGGTGTGGAAGAGAGTGACCTGCTGCGGGTATGGGGCACGTCGCGGTGACAATCCCAGCAAGCCTTTCCGCCCATGTCCTGCATCTCCTTGTAACCCATTCGTCCCGTATTCACAAATTCGGTATTGAGTTGGGTGTGACACCGGATGCAGTTATCCATGATCACCTGCGAACTGCCCTCGATGGCTTGTATCGCCTGGTTTTCACCCCGTATGGTAAAAATGGTGGAATGCCGTAATCCGTCTGTGGCTTTAAAGTAATAACCTTTTATTTTGTTGTCGTGCGGAACGTGGCAGTCGCTGCAGGTCGTGTTTCTGCCGTGCGAACTGTGTTCCCAGGTGGCATAGTAGGGACCCATGATGTGACAGTTTACACAGGTAGCCGGGTCGCTGGAGAGATAGCTATAAGCCCGGGATGCAAAAAAAGTATAGATAAAGAGTCCCACGAAAGCGCCACAGATGATGATGGCCGGATATTTCCATCCGCCGCGAGGCCTGACTTCATTCCAAAAGTATCGCAGTTTACTCATGGGTACTCGTTCTTTAATAGTTTTTCTATCAATAGCAAAGAAAGCAATATAATTTGCAAAAAACTGTAATAATTATGACATTTGTAAGAAATAAGCAAATGTTATGCAACAGTCTCCACACGCCGATGATGCCCGCATGATCTTCCAATGTCCTTTATGCAGTTCCATCCCTGCCGAGCAGCGGGACCGTTTTCTGCAAGATGTCCGTTTTGCGGTCCGGAGTTATGAAAAGGGAGACACGATCGTGACGCAGGGTGCGCGTTACGATGCGCTTTATATCCTGATCAGGGGTGAAATCGTTACTGAGATGGCCGATGAGAAGGGCGATTTTATGAAGGTAGAACAGATCAGGGCCCCCAATCCGATGGCAACCGGTTTTCTGTTTTCGGCAGATAACCGCTCGCCGGTGTCGGCTGTATGCAAGGTTGACTGCAGCGTGATCGTGATCCCCAAAGAGAATGTCTATTTTTTAATGCGGGAGTATGAATCGTTTATGCTGGCCTTTCTGTCGTATATTTCCAACAAGGTTTCTTTCCTCTCTGAAAAACTACGGCTTGTCTCCTTGCGGACCATACGGGCGAAAATCGCTTATTATCTACTGA
>C687J13239_1001335_pt1 | contig 10267 bp, 28 predicted proteins | sample RifGroD2_FD_13239 | JGI IMG/M metagenome (IMG submission 13239) | reverse complement strand
CGGAGTTAAAAAAGTGGTAGAAGTATTGGCATTTAATGCAAATGAAGCAAGGCAGAAAATACAAAATGGAAAATATCATTTATTAAAAACATTATAAAGCTAGTAATTTATGTTAATATTTTAAGGAGGGGATTTTACATGGAAAGAGTAAGAAATAAAATTAAAATATTAGAAAATAGTGCTAAAATTTTACTTGATGAAATTAAAATTAATATTGGGGAAATGCAAAAATATAATCACTATGATTATATTTTAATTATTAAAAAAGTTAAAGAACTGGATGAAATTGACACAAAAATATGTTATTGTAAAGAATTATTAGATGAGATGTAGAGCCGAAAGGCTTTTTCTTTTTGTTATGAAATATAACCCTTGACATTATTATATTTATAGTTTAATATAGTAAGTGTAGATAGCAAATACATATTTTTGAGGAGGTTTTTATAATGAAAATAAATGAATTAAGAGAAAAGATAGAAAAACAAAAAGAAAGTAATATGAGACTTTATAAATCAATACCACTTGCATCACATGAAGACCCACGAAATGAAAAAGCTGAACCAATATTAAAACAATGGAGAGAGGGCAGTAAAAAATTAAAGGAATTGCTTAACAAGTTGTATGAGATGAAAAAAGAAGAAAGGAAATCATCTTTAAATCAAACAACAAAAGAAATAAATAAAACATTTATTAATAGTTTTGGCGAAGCTACAATAAGAGAAATAACGTGTGATGGATATAGGAAAGCAGAAAACAAAATGAAAAAAGAGATAATGTCATTTATTAGATAAAATAACGAATTGATCATATTGTAAAAAAATTAGGAGGTATGAACAATGCAAAATAATTTAAAAGATAAATTTTTAAAAAAGTTGTTTGAAGTATGTAAAGATAAAGAAACAGCAATAAAAGTTATTAAAAATTTAACTGAAATTAAAAATAATTAACAACTATTAACAGGGACTAATACCCTGTTTTTCTTTGTTCTACCTCTTGACAACATAACAAAATAGTATTATAATTATATAAATACATATTGAAGGGAGCCGATACAATGGAACATAAAGAAATCATACTAAAAGCAATCGACCACATGAAGAATAAAGGCGAAGTACCAACAAAGAAAGCTGTGGCAGCTTTTCTAGAAGTAATATTAGATAAGCCGAATACCTACTTTCTAAGCATTATGGGAGAAATGGAATTAAATATTGAGGAAGGTGTATAAAATGAATCAAATAAACGTATTAGAAGCAATTAAAAGAATTACAAAAGGTGAAAAAGTTATCTGTAAAAAATTATTGCCAAATAATGAAATGTACGTATGCAGAATATATGAAAAGGAGATTATGATTAATGCGACTGATTTATTATATGGAATATGGTTTATAGATTAATACACAACAACAGGAGCCTAAAAACTCCTGTTTTATTTTTTTCTAAGGTATTGCAATATAATTATATTTGTATTATAATAGATATTAAGCAATACAAATACATAACAATTAACTTAAAGGGAGGTCACACAATGTTATTAGTAGCAAACAAAAAGAACTTGAAACAATACGCAAAGGAATTGCTTGGCAATGAATACATAAAGCAGAAGGAAAAGGAATTAATCGAAGTATGCACCATAAAAACAATAGACTATTATCACACAAGAGGGCAACATATTTCTTTTGCTATTCGTGATTGGTTGGAGGATATTAACAAGGTATTATGTACATTTGGCGTTGAATCCGGTTATCCGGATTATGAAGATTTACAATATTGCAATACAGGGGATACATACGCATTAACCATATTGTGGTATAAAGGTAAATTGAGAATAGGAGATTGGGGAAGTATTGCAGAAAAGCAGGGTTAAAATATCCTGCTTTTTATTTTATTTGTTTGCTCATACTCAGTTAAAAATAATCAATAAAAATAACAATAAAACTAATTGACATTATAATTATATTATGATAATAATAAGGAGTGTCTTAACATGACCAATCAACCAAAAGTAAGTTTAGAAAATTTACAGTCAAAGGTACAATCTATGCTTGACGGTGAGAAAAAACGCCGTGAAGTGGCAATTAAGTTTACTAATGTTCTGCATGATATTCTTATTGATGTTGCAGAAGATATTTGGGGCAGCGGAGAAAGCAATTATTTTGACAACACCACAACGGTAAGAATCAAAGACAAGGATGGGAAAAATAAACCGACAGATTTTTATTTTAGATTTGAAAAATATATCACTGAACGTAAAGACGAGGATACTGGATTTTATTTTTCTGTCGAATACCCATTATGGGGAACTGCTATAGAAGATTTAAAAGGAGCAGACTTTTGGAACGCTATTCGCTGTATTATTAACTGGGTTCCTGTGCTAGTGGAAATAATTGATAACCGGAATAACAGTAGGGAACAATTACTTAATTTAGTTAATGTAGATCAATTGTAGATAATATTTACAATTAACTCCCAGAAATGGGAGTTAATTTTATTTTTTGTTAGGGTATTGACATATCATTAAAAGTATAATATAATTATATCTAGGCAAGTAACACATAATAAATTTATAGGAGGTTTTACTTAATGAAACTTATCGAAACTAAAGGCGATATAAAATTTTTTAAAGATGAAAAAGGTAAATTATATCAACAAATTGGTGACGGTGAAAAATTTAAAGTAAAAGACGGTAATATTACATATAAAGCAATTAAAAAGGTAAACGGATACAATATTAAATATAATGTTAATGGTATTTATGGGTTTTCAGTGTTTAAAGGAAAGCAAAACTTAGAAGATAGAATATGGACACTTGCAGAGGCAGAGCAAGTAGCAAGAGAGTTATAAACCCTTATTATATAAGGGTTTAATTTTTCCAATATCATAATGAATGGAAAAATTGATCATAATCATTTAAATTAGTACAGAGTATTAAAATAAATATCTTGACATGTAAACAAAAATATATTATAATTATAAGCAAGCACATACATATAATAAACGGGAGGTTATTTCAAATGAAAGAATGGCAATTATTTTATAAGGTAAGACAAATTATGAGAAATGTTGATCATCCTTTGATGGTAGAAACAATCAATAAATTTTTGGAAGGTTTTAAAGAATTAAAGATTAAACCTTCTCAACTAAATAATTCTTTTGTCGCTCAAGATTACCTTAGAGATATATTACCAAGGATTAAAAATCAAGCTGAATCATGTCTTTATTCTGGATATAAACCCAATAAAGGAACAACAAAACAACAGGAAATAGTAAATAAAAATAGTGGTCATATGATGGAAATTTTATCAGTGTTGGAGCAGTATTAAACAGGGTATTTATTACCTTGTTTTTCTTTTATGTAAGAATGATAAAATAAAAATAATAAATAAATCCATTAAAAACTTATGATTTGTTATTGACATACTAATGGTTATCTGATAGAATAAGAAGTGTCAAGAGTGAAGCAAATAATAAAATACATAAATAAAAGGAGTGCTAAAGAATGACAGCTTATCAGCAATTTATTAATAATCCTAGTATTGATACAGGTAAAATTGCCAGATTATGGGAATTGAAAGTTAATAAGAAAATTGACAACTTAACAGATTTTTGCAGGGATTTTTTAAAGCAAGTAGGATTTATGTATACTGGTTATACAGAAGTAAACGGAATTTACAAAGCAGTATTTAATAGTAAGTTTGTGTTTGACGGAGCAATTCAAGAGGACGAATTGGTAGTATTAAGAATAAAACAATTATAAGGAGGTTAAAGCATTGAAAGATAAATTTCATGTTTTGGATAATTTGCTTGATGGTTTTACCCACGATGATTTAATAACGGCAGTAATAAGCAATGAGCCGATTATTAATGAACAAACCATTAAGAAAGTATTTAATGAGATGTTACAAGCACAGTTAAACGATGCAAAAGCATTGCTTAAAGCTAATATGCAGGAAGTTTTAAAAATTTGTAAAGATAATAGGGAGGTCTAAGAAATGGAAAAAACTATCAGAGAACAATTATTAGAATTGGGCATGAAGCAGGAAGAAATTGACAATCATTGCTCTGACTTGTATGTTTTGAAAAATTCTATCTCAGATAAATTTGTTTCTGAATATGAATTCAAGCAAAATGTAAAAACCTTTGTTGATGATATTGAACATAAATTATGGTATGAAATACCCTTCGCATATACTGAGTATTACAAAAATAGGGGTTAAAATTTATGCTAGGATTTTATTTCCTGGCTGAAGAATCAGAAATTTTATTCTGGTTTTTCATTGAGGGAATAAAAATACAAATTAAAAGGAGTGTTTTAAATGCCAGGAACTTATAACAATTTAACTTTAATCATTAGAGAAAATCCAGGGAGCGAGTATAAATATTTAATTCGCACTAAATATGCACAGGGATACACCGCATACAGAACACAAAAAGGTTTTATGGATTTTATGAAAAGAAGCAATTTAAAAATTAAATTTGTTGAAAAATATCATAATAAAGAATATGGAAAAATCTTAATTTATAATCTTATTGGAGAAGTTAAAGACTTATTATTTTGGAAGATGTCCGAACTGCCGGAAGGTGTAATAAAGTTTAAAGGATTGTGTAACGGATCATATGTAGATTGTTATTACATTCATAATGAAAATGGCAGTACAGTTTACAGGCCAAATCCAAACGCAAAAGAAGTATATAATCCCTTAACACTTGCAGAACATATAAAGTTAAATAAGGTTATAGGTTAAATTATGTTTACTTGGTTCTTATGTCCACACTGTCGCCAGAAACTATTTAAACTCCTACCTGGAGCCATAACAAAGAATATAATAGTCTATTGTAAACGATGTAAGAAGGAAATAACCATAACCTAAAACTAAATAAACTTTAGAGCCTATGAGCCATTAACAAAGTATTTTATAATACTTGTTAGTGGTTTTTTATTTGTATACCATCTCAGGTAATAAAGAAAAGTCGCTCTATAAACTCATTTAAGGCCACATATGAATAAAAGGTTAAAACAACTATACTAAGCAAATAAACCCTTCTTAAAATCAATCCTAGTAAGCTACAATAGTATATAAAATCATAAATACATATACCATTAAAAATACAAAAAATCATTAAAACATCAAGTAGAAAGGAGCATCTTACATCATGGATTTACAGCAACAAAAGGAATTTATACGGATATATAAGCAATACCAGGACACAGATAAGAACACTATAAAAGCGAATCTAAAGGCACATATGGATAAATCAGATTTAATGATCATGGAAATAGCTGAACAAACTGAGATACCCCTTTCTACTATATATCAACTAAGAAAACACAGTAGTTCATATAAACCGGAATTTATGACAGTTTTAATTATATGTGATTTACTAAAAGTGTCAATAACAGCAATCATACAACCGATTCCAAACTTGAATATTCCAGAACCTAAAACCAAGTGGGACATGACAGCGAAGCAAGAATACATCTATGATTATAATAATTTACCAATAAAGGAAGTATGCAAAAAATACAATATAACTCAAAGAACAGCACAGGAATATAATAGAAATTTTCAGACATATTTTTAAAATGTATGTGTATAAAAGTTATTTGAGTCTATAACAGCAGGGTATAGACCAACTTTAAGGAGTGTATACAATGTTAAAAACTAAAATTGCCATAACTAAATGGATTAAATCAAATTTTAAGAATGAACATGATTTTTATAACTTTTTGGAATATGATTACCTTAATTTATTGAAGAAGGTAGAAAATTATTCCCACAATACCAAGAACAATATAACAAATTAAAAATACATTGGGAACAATTGCATAGTAGTATTAAAAATTTACCAGAGATTCAAATAGTAGAAAGATTTGGTAGAGAGACACATATAACAATGAGAACACCATTAAATTATATGAGCGGTTTTTATTATTCTGATGCAGAAAGGAGGAATAAGTTATTTAAGAAAGTTGTATGAGTCCATAACAGCACCCATATATTGGTACTAGATATATATAATTAACAATATTCCATATAGTCCCATAACAGCCAGTACATATACAAACTTAGTATATATTGATAAAATGTATATGACTGTATAACAGCGACAGTATGACCAAGTTTAGAGTAATTTAAAGTTTATAACAATTAAGAAATTGGTATTGACAAAACAATTGACGTATGGTATAGTAAGTACATGGAAATTAATTATTTATATATTCTGTTGGGAGGTAATAACATGAAAAATAGATTCTTAGAATGGTTAAACATGGAGATTGAAAGAACCAACAATGAATTACAAGGGTATTGTAATAGTTTAAAGTCAGATGATGTAATACATGTAGTGATTAATAGTAATACAATTGAATTAATCAGAGCAGCAGAAGTAAAATTAAAAACACTAGAGATAGTTAAACAGATGTACCAAGCGAATCATAAATTAATTTAATATGTTTTGTATCTATCTTACAATAGCACTTTTTAAATAGACAGTAAGGTAGAATAGAGAACATAATAATTAAGGGAGGTTTGAACTATGGAAAAAGGTTTAATTCTTACTCAAGAACAAATTGATATATTGCAAAATAATGATATTCAATTTTATTATTATGATGGATTTGATTTATTTTCTGAAGAATCTAATCAATTAAAAGATAATAGATTTGAAATAGAATTTGACAATACAGCAGAATATGAAAACGCATTATATGTATTAGAATTATCATGATCAAACATGGAATAGGTAACGATATTTTTTAAGGAGGTGATTATGCCAACATGTGTATTATGGAGATGGGAAAATGAAAAATGGAATTATGTTAAAAGTTTGGGAAGTAAAAATGTGGCTCATTGCAGTAGATATGAAATTGTAGTTAGTATTTTTTGTAATCCTAATGAGCAAGGAATAAGACCAGAATAATATAGTAGTTTAGAGATTATAACTTCGGTTTATAGTCATCCGTTAAAACTATAATATAAAAATAAAGGAGAAAGTTGTGATGATAAAGATACTATAGTATTTAATCAGTTAAAACATGCTGTGATTATTGCAATTGAGAAAGTAGATACTATTAAAACTTATTAAATGTGATATAATGTTAATACAATATTGAGGAGGAATAAAAATGATTGCATATAATGAAATTAAAGTAGGTCAAATATATTCAATAGATAAGAAAACACAAGAAATGGTTAAAAATGTTAATGACCTTGATTATAATATTGGGAAGAGTGTAAAAATTATAACAACTACTAATTGGGGAATATTTACTGTAAAAGATATGGAAACAGGATTTACATTTGACGCAGATAATAAGATGCTTGGTAAATTGTTGCGTGATGTTGAAACAAAATAAGGTATTCGTTCAATAATAGAAAGGAAATTTATTTATGAAGAAATATAAAGGAATGTGCTCTTATTATAAAGGTGTTATAAACGATAAAATAATAGAAGTTGAATCTGAAAGTCAATTATTAAGATTAGCAAGTAAATATGCAAATACTATCCCTGTAAATCAACATATTTTATATGTAGATTACATATCAGTAGCTTTAGATGATACAGAATCCATTCCTTTACCACAGCAATATTATGTAAAATTATGTGGAAAAAAATGGGAGCTTAAAGGAACAGTGCCAGAAAAGTTTTAACAAATTTATAATTTTAAAAACGACAAAGGAGGTAATTATTAATATGACAAAAAGTAAAGAACAAACAATTTTAGAATTAAATAAGGAAAGAGATATAGCGGTAAACAACGGAGATTATAAATTATCTGAAGCATTAACAATTAGAATAATGATTGAAATGTGCGATTAGTGGAGATCTTATTTATTTAGTAAGATGAAATAAAATATATAAATTTAAAATAATACTTGACATTTATATTAACATTCTGTATAATTAATATAATAAGAAATAAAAACAAAGGAGGAATACATAATGATACCGAAAAGTATATTAGATTATGCCAAAGGAGTATCACAATTAAAGAAAGACACAGGAATTGATTTATTAAGTTTTGATTGGAGCGAACCAATGCTAGAGACTGAAAATGGTTGTGTATATTTTCTAACTTGGAATAAGGAGAAAGAGGAATATACAGTAGACCCAGAAGCAAGACAGGTTGAAAATTGTGAGGAAATAATTAGAAAAAGTAAAAAGGAGGAATAATTCAAATGAAAAGAACAGCAGACAGAATTTATTCAATTATATTCAAAAGAACAGAGGAATCTAATTGGGAACCAGGATTATATTTTGAAGGTTATGATAGTCAGATTGTTGACAGTGAAGGTAAAAATCCAGAAGATATTTACGATACTAAATCTTCTAATTTGCTAAATATACCGATAAGTTCAGTATTTAAAGACCTTGAAGCACGTTGTAAAGCATTGAATGATTAACCTTTAGTATTAACTTAGTGGTCTGGGCAACCACAAAAAAGTTAATACTATTAAAATACTAAAATCTCATTAGCATAAGTAATCCATGTATATCTCCTAAGTTTGTTATCTCTGTCCATTTGATAAGATATAAGTGGACAGAGGTGATTTAAATAATGGAGAGGGGATATAATTATGATTCATGATTTAATACGTGGTGATTGGTATGTGATAGAGATTATTAATACTTTTAAAACTGAAATGATTACTTCATATCGTAATTTTACTATTATCGATGCAGAAAAAAATTTGAAGAATTAAAAATAGAATATCCTGAGAAAAAATTAGAATTATTGTTAGTTGTGAATAGAAAATTTTAATTATAGAGAGGAGTTAAAATTATGAAAACTACATATAAAGTATATGGGAAACTTTTAATATTTGAATTAAAAAACATTAACGGAGTAGATGGTCTTTTAGTAACTGATGAAGATGGAATGATGTTTACATCAAAAATTAATAAATTGCCGAGTGGTGGAATAGAAGCAGCAAAAATTAACAACAAGAATGGTTTAGATTGGAAATTTGTAGCAAAATTTTGATTTTAAATTTCATTTGTAAATATTAGCATAAACTGACATTTGGTTCAAATATTCAATGCTAGAAACCCTTATAAATCAATGGTTTGTTGGATCGGACGTTTTAAAAAATTGATTTAAAATAGATATTGCATTTATTTTATCATTGTGTTATAATAAATCAATGAGAAAGGAGGATTATAATGTTGAATCCAATTGATATATACAGAGAAGGTAAACAAGAAAAGTTATTGCAAGAATTACAAAAGTTATCAGCAGAAGAGATGCAGAAAATTATTAAAAAGTTTATGCCTGATATGTCTAGGAAAATGTATCGTTGTAAAGATTGTCAAAAATTAATTGACTATATTTGTTTTAGGTCTGAAAGTTTAGCTACAAAAGGTGATGTATTTATATCCATTTAGAATAAGGTAAAAATATTTTTACAAAACTCTTGACTATCTTTACTGCTTGTGATATACTAAATATACGGTAAGAACATAGCAAATAGTAAACACCAAGCAGCAAGCAGCAAGTAGTCAAAAAGACAGGTGACAATATGAAAGTAGCAGATTATATCCTAAAAATTTTAAACTCTCAGGAAAGGCAAAAAAGTTGGCTAGCTGATAAAGTTAATATTAGTAAACAGGCAATGAATTATAAGTTTAAAAATAATAGTTTTACAGCGGAGGAATTGTTTGAGGTAGCAAGGGTTTTAAATATTAACTTGGAAGAAATGAGAGATAAAATTTAAGGAGGAATTTCCATGTTAGTAAACAAAGAAAATCTATTAAACGCAGGTTATAAAATCTATGCAAGCCCTACTAGTAGAAATGAACCTCATTATATTGAATCATTTGAGAAAAGATTTGATGATGAACATGGTAAGAAATATTTTATACATTTAGATTGTTGGGACTTAAGAAGTTTAGCAAAATTCAAGAAAGATGTTGATTTTGGAGCAAAAACTCAATTTAACAATGAAAATGGAGAAACATTTGACGTAAGTTATTTTGTTAGAACTGGTGAAACTACTATTGAAGATGTTGAAAAATTCTTTGAAAATATGTGGGTTAAAATGGAATGTGCTTATTATGAGGAATTTGGATATTAGTTTAAAACAATTATTTTATTGAAACGGAGGTAATAAAATGGTAAAATTTATTGGTGGTAGAAATATTAATTTAAATAATGTTCAGTTAACTTTTGATGATGGTCTACTGGTTACAGACTTATTTAGATCAAAAGGAGTTGTTAAAAATGAATATTAATATTGGAGATATATGTCTTGCAGATTTTACGAATGAC
>C687J13239_1001328_pt1 | contig 10295 bp, 9 predicted proteins | sample RifGroD2_FD_13239 | JGI IMG/M metagenome (IMG submission 13239) | reverse complement strand
TGTTATCAATCCATATTTTAACAACCCGCAACCCCAGCAAATCCGCCTACTTACGCGTAAGCTTCACCACAGTCTCCACATGCATCGTTTGTAACCACCGTTTATTTTCCTGTATCATACAATATCTCACAGTCCTTTGAACAGTAAGCGGATGTGGGATACTATTTATTTTCTTATATCTAGGTGTATCACACAATATCACACAGTATTTTCTACCATGGTGGCAAACGGGTGGCAGAATTTACAGTTCTTTACTGGTAAATATCTTTTTGAATCTGCAAAATTTCAATAATAAATAGCAAAATGAAATACATCTGATTCATTTCCAAGAAACAAACAATTATAGTCCTCATTAATGCTTTCTCCAATCAAATTTACAATTTGGGGTTTATACGCATTATTATAATTATACGCTAGATCCATTGCATATGTAGGCACTTTTGTTCTTCTTAAAAATGGAAAAAAGCATATTTTCTTTTCACTTGCCAAAGGCTTACTGCCTTTTCCTTTTCCATCGCCTAATTGTATTAATTGTGAAAAATGTTCCACGCAATTAAACCATCCTATTATGAAGGCTCTTCTTCTTTTATTTCCATCTTTAATTTCGTGTAACAACCAATCAAAATCCTCTTGATAAACATTCCAGTTTTTACTATTCGTATTAGTATTAGATACACTTTTCCAGTTTTTTAAATATTTCACTTCTATTTTATAATCCTTTGTTTCAACATAAATATCATGATTAACTTTACCACTATCTTTCTTTTTGGAATCTCCTACTGTATAATGAGCCATTTGTCTAAACGGGTACCCTATTTTAACACATATATCCATTTCATTGAATTTTTCATCTACTATCTTCTTCAGTTCATCTTTTGGCAAGTCACTATATAATTCATTGAATTCATCAATTATAAATAAACATGTAGATAATAAATATTGATCTATACTTGGACTACTCATAAATTTCTCCCCCTATTTCTATTTTATCTCTTCTATTTTCTACATATATTAAAACTCTGGCATATATTGTTTAATTGCATTTCTAACTCTATTTCCTAATTCACTTTCTTCTTTTAATAAAGATTTTACAACATCTCTATATCCTTCAACAGTTAAGCCACATAAGTTTGTGACGTTTGAGTTCGCTATCATTCCCTTATTATTAAAAACTTCTAATAACAGCGTGTAATCACAGTCTATATGTATTTTATTTAATTCATTTTGTTTTTCTGTATATATTTCATTAAATTTATCAATATCAACTCCACGCTCTATATTTGATAGGTATTCACTCCAATTATTACTTTTTATACTGACATTCTCCTCAATCAAATTTTTTATATGATATTTTGAATACTCAAGTATCTGCTTATCAATATTTTGTATGTAAAACTCAAAAATCTTATCTTTTATTAAATTTATTGAATTTTCATAATCTTTTCGAGTTATTTCAAAAACAGTTTTAATAACTTCTTCAAGTAAAAACAAATTCTCTATTTCTGCTACCTTTAATGCAAAAATTTTTTCTTCTTCAAGACTTTTAATTTCTTCTTTATTTTTTCTATCTCTATCTATTATTCCAATTGCTGTTATTCTATGAAAATCGCTATGTAGGTTAAAGCTTTTTGTTAGTTCTATTACTTTTTTACAACTACCTGCGGAAACAACAGTATAATTCGTAAAAATTGCCTGGTATATGTAATAATCTAAGCTAGACTTTGATCCTTCTATGAAGATGATATTTTTTCTGCTTCCTATAATTTCATAATAAAGCTCTTCTGGAATTTCTAAACTATCATCAATTAAATTGTAATCCCATACTTCATTTCCCAAATAAGATTTTATCCAAATAATATTACAATTACTTCTAGATAATACGAAGTCTATGTCATGAGTTAAATAAATAAATCTACAATCCTTTCTGCATTGCTCTATCTTATCCCATAGTTTTTTAGATATGGATTTATGTAAATGTGTTTCTGGCTCATCTATTATTATCGTTGAATTTTCCTTAGCACACATCACTTCTCCAATAAAATAAAAAACTACTCTTTCCCCATCACTCATTTCACTTGCATTATAGATTTGACCTGTCTCATTTACCGAACAAACTTCTATTTTGCCGGCAGTCTTAATTAATTTTTTGTGCGGTAAAACATATTCCCATATCTCTTTAATTGTATCTAGTTTTGTAATAGGTCTTTCTGGTTGATTCTCTTTAACATAATTGTCTTTAAATTCTATACTTTTCTCATATTCTTCAGTATGAAGCAATGTCATTAACTGAGTATAGTCATTAAGCATACTTACATTCTCATTCTGCTGCCATCTACTATTTTTTTTACCAGCTGTCATGAGCCATTGAGCATCATTATGACTCATCCCATATAAAAACTCGTTTTCTGCACTTTCTTTGCTTTTAGGACTTACATATTGCGGCATTTGTAAAGATTTTTGTGCTGAAATTCTATGAACATACTGGAAATACGTATTTTCTATCCATGCACCAAATCTAGTCTTTCCAGATCCATTTGCTCCAAGCACAATTAAATTGTTTTTTTCTACAATTATTCTTTCGCCATTTAAATTATTAGGTAATTTTAATTCCATTCTATCTCCCCCAAACTAATTATTTTTATCTAGTCTCCTCATGTACAATCATATTTTTACACCTTCTTAACAACTCCGCATGTGGAAACTTACACCTAACCCAAATATCTAAAGCACTTTCCCATCTGCCACCCACTTTTATTTACGGTGGCAACCGGGTGGCAAATCACCATTTTAATAGTCATATGTGGAAACAATACGAGATTGCATCGTACCTAACAATGACTGTACCAGTAAGCTTTATCGCCATTTTAGTATTATCATTTCCTCACCAATCTCACTACAGTCTCCACATGCATCGTATCACACCATCGTTTATTTTCCTATATCTCACAATATCTCATAGTATCCCACAGTCCTTTGAACAGTAAGCGGATGTGGGATACTTTTTATTTTTTTGTATCTAGGTATATCTCATAATGTTGAGGTGTATTTTCCTCTAGGTTATCATTTGGTTATCATAGCTTTAGGGTATTGGTTATCAATCGGCTATCATGATGTTATCAATGCGTTATCATTTTCTATCCTTATCGTGGTCTTTATAAAAGGTTTTTACTTGTCCCTTTGAACTAACTATTTATTTTTTTCATCTGCTCTAATAAAATTTATTTATGCTTCTTATTATTTTTGTTTTTAACGAAAACCACATTCTAAAACAAAGTGCTACCAAGCCTAAAAGTACTACGATACCATAAAGCCAAATTATAAAAGTTATTGCAACTTTATCGTATAACTTATCTTCGATATAATTATTCGTAAAAATAGAATATGCAGTCATTACAGCAGCAATGGCAGTTAGACTTATTGCTACTTTAAAAGTGTTTGACCTAAATTCTTTTTTAATCTCATGTTCATCTATTAAGTTAATTCCTTCATTAGCTTTACTTTTTTCTTCTTGGCTCCATATTTTATTATTTAATTTTAACTCATCAATAATATCAATGACTTGTTTAAGCACTTCATAATTCATTTTCATTTTTTCATAATTATCCACTCGTCTAAAAACGCTAGTTGAAAAAATACTCTTTTTATGATTGATTCTCATATACATTTTATTATTATTAAATACAATATTTATTTCTTTTCCTACATATTTACTATAATTCAAAATTCGATTCATTAAACTTGGTGTCATTATGTATCTTGACTCTTGTTGATCTTGACTGTATAATGTAAATTTTTTATTAAACTCCACATCTTCCAATTTAACGAGGTATTTCTTTTTAAACATATAATCTAAATTCCTACTAGCTACTTGTGTTATGCTGTTAAATTTCTTATAGAAATCTACTACTATAAAAAAACCTTCAAAATAATCTTGCTTTATAATCAATTTTTGGAAGTTAGGATTTTCAATAATCTTCAATTCAGAAAACCTCATATTAATTTTTTCATCACCCTCATGAAAACTTCCCTCAACATAGTTCTCACCTGAATATTCTTTAACTTGATAATTAAACATATTGCTTTCTAGATATTCATGTTCGCTAATACAAGCATTAGGGGTATAATCAAAGTCATCCCCTATGCTTCTGGTAAATGCGCTCATTAATTCTATACTAAACTTTTTTCTGTAATTTTGCATTTGCCTCATTGCACTTTTTATTACTACGTAAAGTACAGGTAAAAATGTAACTGCAAGTACACCTGTATGTCTGTACGGAATATTTTCAGGTATATACTTTTTAGATATATTTAAAATTATAAAATATAAAATTCCAATTGATAATATTCCCAAAACTTTAATTAAAGTTACCTTTCTAAAATGTTCTAATCTTTCTATAATATCTTTCATTTCTTTTTTATAAAAACTTTCAAAGTTTTTATCCACTATTTTTCCTCCTCCACTTTTAGACTCCACATCTGACACAGTTAGAAACTATTTATCATATTGTATCACAAAGTATCTAGATGCCATTTCTGTCATTAATAATAATATCCTTCTTTTGCATAAAACCTTTATCTACAGTATTTATTGGCATTTTGATAACCAATTCCAAGTTGGTCATCATTTGGTTATCAAATATGCAATTTTAGCTCAGCATGTGGAAACAGTTTTATTTTTCCAAAACCTTCATTCCCCACGCCAGTAAGCCTTCCGTCATTCCTATATTTCTACTTCCTCTTCAACCTCACCACAGCCTCAACATGCATCGTACTAATCGTATATTTATCATACCGTATCACAGAGTATTATACAGTATCGCACAGTCCTTTAGTTTCTAATCACATGTGCGATACTGTTTCATTTTGAATATCATAGCATAATACTCAATATCATAGCGTATTTTCTGTCACGCTGACCATATATCTTATGTCTTTTCTAATTATCATTATCTTTATTACCAAGTAATTTTGTTTCGCTTACTAATTTATCAAAGTCAGAAATATAATTTTTATCTTGAAACACTTTATATTTTTTATATTCTGTTTCTGCTTTTAGTTTTGCATCTTCAGCCGATATTCTACCTTTATTATCTAAAACTTCATAATGTCTAAATTTAAGCACATTATCAACTTCCCCTATCCAATCTTTCATATACATATGTATTTTTCTTTCTGCATTATCTTCGGCTATGTCTAAAAATATATTTACCATGTTACTTAGATTTTTCAGCTCTGTTTCTGATAGATAATTCTTAGCAATGCTAATATCAGATTTTAGTATCTTACCTTCTGGAGATTCCTTCCAAGTAATTAGTCCCATGTTTTCTTTTTCGCTGTCTACTCTATTATAAACTATCTCAGCTGCTGTATTTTTAGTTATGGCATAGTGGAACTTATTTTGTATAGTTGCATAAAATTCTTTTGCATATTCACTCTTTTTATTATAATCTAAACTGCACTCAGCAAATATATCTGTGATCTTTTGATAAAACATTCTTTCACTTGTACGAATTAGTTTTATCTTTTCAAGCAATCGCCTAAAATACTCTTGATCTGTCTTTCTTCCTTTGAGAAATCTGTTTTGGTCCAAGGCAAAACCTTGAATCATATAACTTTTTATTATTTCATTTGCCCATTTTCTAAATTGTGTTCCTCTTAAAGATTTCACCCTATAACCTACTGATATTATTACATCTAAATTATAGTAATCAACATTATATGTTTTCCCATCAGAAGCAGTGTAGGCATTTTTTGCCCAAACTGAATCTTTTACTAATTCGCCTTCTTTAAATATATTTCGGATATGTTTACCTATAACACTTTTATCTCTCTGAAAAAGCTCAGCCATCTTGTCTATAGAAAGCCAAACAGTTTCTTGATCGAGAGACACCTCTATTTTTGTCCTATTGTCTTCTGTCTCATACATTATTATTTTACTTTCAATTGGATTTTCGTTCACTTTAAGCCACACTCTCCCATCTCATAAAATTAAAGTTATTGTACCATCTTCTACTAAACTATACAAGGTTATATAGATTCTATATTCTTTCACCTATATTTTATGTCCTTTTGAGTTTGGGTGTAATCCATCAAACAAGTCTTCATTCTCAATAAAATCAAACATATTCACATATTTAATATTGTTTTCTACAGCAACCCTTTTCATTTCGCTATCGTACTAATGGGGTCAGGCATTAACATCCTATTTTCAAGCACACTCTTACACAAATAAATATGTCAATGACTTCCTACCATATTTCTCTGACTCTATTAATTAACGTCTCCAATAAACCAAAGTTCACTTGTTGACTTATAGTCTTCATATATAATTTCTTCTTTATAGCCTTTTATAGCTAAATCACAAGGAGAATATACTTTCCAGTCATTTAGTATATATACTTCTGAAAGTAATGTCCATTTTTGAAATTCATTATTTCTATTAAAGAAGTTTCTATAGTAGTCATCTCCAAAAAATACTATAACCTGAGAGTCCCATAAATAAGGAAGCGTAATGCATGCAACTACTCGTATTGGAATATCTGACTCTGGCTTTATATCAATTAGGAATTTTACTCTATCAATTAATGTCTGTATGCATTTTTTCCGAACAGATGCTGGAGTTTTATATGAATCTATGAATCCCTGACTTGCCGGAAGGTGTATATGCCAGTAACCATAATCAAGATCAGCTTTCGGAAAAACATTTGTTAGCTCAGTAATTCTCTTAATCATTAGGTTACATTTACGGTTCACTCCACGAATTTTTTTCTTGCCACTATCCCTTGATTTAATTACTTTCAAACTTATTCCTCCATTCAATCTCTTTAATGCTCTTATGATCATCAGATAGTCTCCACACCTGACACAAATCGAAACTATATTTTACTCATTATAAAAATGATTTTATAAGCTTTTCAACCTTTCATTTAGACAGTGGTGACGGTCCTTTTTTGTCATCTATACTTATCTCACTAGTTTCCATATAAAAATCAAGTTTTTTTGGATTTATTTCGCAACTTACATGTAGAAACTATATTGTAATGTCAACATTTTCAACTATCACAGCCTCTTTAATTTATTAAAATTTACGCTAACAAATGGCTGACATCTGTGTATGTAGGAGACTGCATACGGAAACAGTTTTATTTTACCAAAGCACCAAATCCCTTTACCAGTAAGCCTTCACCAATTTTTCTATTCTACTTCCTCATTAATCTCACCACAGACTCCACATGCATCGTATCACCCAACCGTCTATTACCTATATATAGCTGTTTAGTCACATATCGTCATCACATCTGATACAACTTTTCCCATTTAAAACATTATATCATATTTAATTACACGAAACAACACTATAATAAGTGAAAAAATCTAATACCTATCACAGGTATTAGATTTTCATTTTATACATAAACATTACACCCAGTCTTCCGATAATTCAACTTTAAACTGCTACTTTCACCAAGTTTATGTTTCCTCCGCTCAGGATGACACTTCCTGTGGCAAGTCGATGGGAATTAAAACCCATAGTGATTAACATTTCATCTCTGTTAGTACACCATATATATTAATGATTTAGCTACAACTATCTGTACTATATTTTGTTTGTCTTTTTATTATGAAAAATCCTATAACTGCTATGATAAACGCACCCAATGCACTTACGAATACATCTTCCATTGTATCTGATATAGCCATATGTCCAACAAGCAATGTTCCATCCTCTAGTGCATACTTTTGCATATTTAGTGATAATAATCCATCAAATACATATTCATATATTTCCCATGCTATACTTATCGATAAAGAAAAGCAAAAAGCAAATAATGCGACAAACATAGGACTAGTGTGAGTATTTACTCGTTCCTTATTATTAAGAATATTAACTATCATAAACCCTAATACTACTAGCATTGCACTACTGAACACATGTGTGGCAATATCCCATTTAGGAATGATGTAATAAAATCTTTCCATCTCCCCTAGATACATTGCGCAATATAAAAACATGAAAAAAAATAAGTACATATAGTTAGGTACTCTAACAAACCGCTTTTTTGTTATTATCGATGGAAGTACCATCACAGTAGCGCCTAATACAATTAAAATAAGTGCTAATACATACTCATTATTCATTTGATCATATACTCCACTTGCCATTGTTCCAGTTAAAGAAATAACAACTTTAAAAATCAAATATATAATACATAATACAAATGTAATAAACAGTATTCTGCCTATGACTTCTTTCCAATCATAATTTCTTTTTTGATGAATTCTTTTCATTTATATTCTCCCGTTTTCAAAACTTTGGTTTTTGTTACTATGTCTTTAGTATTAGATTTTACGGTTATATTATACGAAGCAAAGATGGTGTATAACTACTACACCATTACTTTTGGATAAATATTGAATCCGTAACTGCATTTCCGGTTTCTACTCTTCCTATTTCACTAATATTATTAGTATGATATATATTCCTCTATGTTATAAAGTGATTATTATTTTGATTGTAAAATTTATATTTTGAATCTTTCCCATACAAGTAGAATGAGACTAGCAACTAGATAACATAAAATATCTTTTATATCAAAACTAGCTCCAATGATTATAGAAAAAAATTGATTTCCTTGAAGATTCAATATCTTCACGATGTGAAAATACTGTGCAATCTCTACTAGCGTGGAGAAAATGAATAAATACAGTGGGAGTAGCTTCAACTGCTTTTCTACAATCCCCCTGATGAAGCTATACATTAGAAAAACAATCAGAACATCACCTATGTATGGTCGAATAATCGTATCATGCACAAATAGAGCAATTATTACTTCTATTACCGATAAAAGCAAAAATATACCTATATACATTTTATTTATCTTCATATTTAACACCTACTTTTTTTGATTAGCTAGATAAGGTTTTTCATTAGAATATGACATTTTATGATTTCTTTTGGTATGGAGGATTATTGATAACAAAATAGGAAGCTGAACCACTCAGTGAATACTTTTCCCCTCGTTGCACATATACAACATCACCAGCAGAAACATGATATTCTTCATCTCCGACATGCATAGTAGCTTCGCCTGAAACGAACATGAAGCATCTATCGGACATCTCACTCAAAGATTCCGGGTGAATTCCATTTAACTCCGCATACGCTACACTTATCGATGTGCCCGACTCTGCAGTCAGGTAATTCCATAATTCAACTCCTTCTGCAATCCTGTGTTTTGCTTTGCTCTTTGTAACATACATAATAGCTGCCCCCTTATTTAATCTTGATTTTGCTTCTATTTGTAAATCAAGCCTGTTCTCATCAATTTTCTTTTTATATTGTTTTTGAAATCTCCATATTCTAATTTTACTCCTAGCCTTTCATTTATCAAAACTGTATTTTCTTTTTCCAATAATTTCTTCTTATTCCTTTTTCATTTTACCCATACAAAATAAAAACACTTACATATTATTCTACACTTCAACGCGATTACCTTGATTATCTATATAAAATTCTTCTTCATTCAAAGTAACGTATGCAATTCCACCTCTAAAATCTCCAATATGATCATACTTACAAGGTATTATTTCAACTCCATACTTATTAATATATCCATACTTATTACCTTTATTAACTATAGCTAAACCCTCACAAAACTTTGAAGCCTTTTTATATGATTTGAGATGATAGTCCACTTTTATTGTAGGGTTATATATAAAATCTGTGATTTGCTCCCCTTCTTTATTTATATATGCCCATTTATTGTTTAGTTCCACCACAAAAACACCCTCATACCCTAAATCGCAATAATCATTACATGCATCACAATAATCATATTTACATTCAATTACTTCTTTTCCGTCTTTATTTATAATTCCATACTTTCCATACCTTTTTATAATTGCAACCCCATTATCAAATATACTTATATAATCATTATCATATATCAAAGGGATTACCTCTTTTCCATCTTTATTTACATACCCATGTTTTTCATCATTTGCTTTGAACACTAATGCCATTCCTTCATTAAAACCTGTAACTGCTTCATACTTAGGTTCTATTATAACTTTCCCATTTTTGTCTTTAAATCCATATTTACCATTGCTACCTTGAAATGAGTTCACATGATTATTTAATTCAATAGTATTAGCATGTCCATACCAATCTACAAGCATATCACAACTTTCACCTATAAATCTTAGTGGCACCATAGTTCTACCATTTATTATCTTCGCAGGCACATCTAAATCAAACTTTCTACCATCCACATTAGCCTTTGCGTCATCAATGA
>C687J13239_1001319_pt1 | contig 10354 bp, 12 predicted proteins | sample RifGroD2_FD_13239 | JGI IMG/M metagenome (IMG submission 13239) | reverse complement strand
ATGCCCGGCGACCACGCCGAGATGACCGTCGACCTGATATCCGCCATCGCCATGGAAAAGGGTCTGCGCTTCGCTATCCGCGAAGGCGGCCACACCGTGGGATCGGGCGTAGTCTCGGAGATAATCGAATAATATGGCTGAAAACAAAAACGACGTAAAAGCCGCCGGTCAGCAGCGCATCAGGATCCGCCTGAACGCCTACGACTACAGGCTCATCGACCAGTCCACCGCCAAGATCATCGACACGGCCAAGCGGACCGGCGCCCTCATAGCGGGCCCCGTGCTGCTCCCGACGAGGATCCGCAAGTACACCGTGAACCGCTCGGTTCACGTGGACAAAAAGTCCCGCGAGCAGTTCGAGATGCGCATCCACAAGCGCCTCATCGAGCTGATCAGCCCGACCCAGAAAACGGTGGACGAGCTGATGAAGCTCGACCTCCCCAGCGGCGTGGAAGTAGAGATAAAGCTCTAACTCCCCGCAGCTCTCGGTAAGCTTGCTTTTGCCAACCCTGGCTGGCCCTCACGGACCAGCCAGGGTTTTCTTTTTTAAGGGTGACTGCGGTTTTAGTGTGTAAGTGCCCTTCATTCCTCCAGTCGGGTCATTCCTACTCCAACTAAATTTATAAATAATTGACCACACACACTCAAGATACATCCTAATGACCCAGCGTAATATTGCAGCTAAAACTTATGATAATTGTGGTAAATACTGTGTTGAATAGTAGGAAACCCGCATATTAGTCTTTTATGTTTATGAATTCTATGGAAGGAGTGCGTAATGTGCGGTTTGGGGTATTTGAGATAATAGTGATTTGTCGTGGGTTGGCAAATTAGATATACTATTTGTATATAGGGTCTGCTCCAATTAAGATATAAATTGTCAAAGTTTTTACCGTCTTCCAAACGGAGCAAGTTGAGGTAATGTATATGGCCTTTAATAAAGCCAAATTTAAAGAACTAGTCTTGTACTTCGCTAAGCAAGGCGAGAATGACATGTATATGGGTTCAGTGAAATTGAACAAGCTTCTGTTTTATGCAGATTTCCTGGCTTATGGTTATTTGGGCCATTCCATCACTGGAGCTAGATATATTCATCTTCCACAAGGGCCAGGGCCTAGCGAACTTCTTCCGGTGAGGAATGAGATGGAAAAGGAGGGGAAACTGCGACAGGAAAAAGTTTATCGGTTGAATCATTTTCAGTGGCGCCCTGTTGCACTCGATGCCCCAAATATTTCTTTGTTTTCTAAGGAAGAATTGGACATCTGTCAGGACGCAATACGACTTCTTCAAAATTGTCCTGCCGAAGAGATTTCGGACAGGTCTCATAATTGGCTGGGCTGGATCTATGCTGATACCAAAGAAACCATTCCGTATGAGACAGTTTTTATTCGGAGCAGAGAGCCTATAACATTCTCTGATATTGCATGGGCGAAACAGAATATGCCGCAACAGGGCCAGGCCTGATGTCTTTTGTCCCTAGGGGAGTAATTGAGGAGCATGCGTTTACCGCTCAATACGATAAATTACTGCATGCCTACCCTAGGCTAGCGGATGTTAAAATCGCATTAGATTGGACTCTTGCTCGGAATCCTACTATTGGGCAACCTATCGTAGGCAATTATTATATCCTCAAAACCAGTCCGATCGGGCTTACTCCTTCTTTCCGTGTTTTATATCAAATTGTCGCTAATCCAGGGGATATCGCATTGGTGGCCATTGCAGCAGAGGAAATTGATCCTGAAGAATAGTGCTGGTTAAGGTGTTTGATTGCTTATGATGGCTATAAGCCCGCCGGGAAGACCGGCGGTTTCATTTTATAGCTTGAATGAATGTAAGGTTTTGCTCGCGTTGGGTTGTGTGGTAGAAACGTGCTAATTTCTGACGATAGATGGGAAGGTGTATATATGGGTGAAGAATCGCAAAGTAAAAGAAACTTTTTCCAAACTGCAGGTGTTGTTATTACAGTCCTGGCTTCATTGGCATCTGTCGTTAGTGTGTGGTACCAAATACGGCGTGCGGCACCTGAAATTACTGTTGCGCTAACTGACATACAGAATTTAACGAAGCCGCCGAAAGTTTCCGAGCTAACTGCTCGTTATGAATTTGGGGGCAAGCAAGTCACGGATCTGTGGCAAGTCAAGGTGACATTAATTAATACTGGCAAAAGGACAATTATTGGTGAGGGGCCGCAAAAGAATATTATTAGAGACTCCGTTAATATCTCCCTTAAACCGGGCTTTACTATCTTGAATCTGGAAACGGACGAAATGTCCTTCCCTAATGACTTAAGGGCAGTCGATGGGACTGGGTTTTGTATGAAGTTTCTTCAGTGGCGACCGAAGGAAGATGTTAAGATTACTTTATATCTTGAACGAATTAAGACGGACGTAACCGCACCAGAGTTAACCGCGCCTGAAAGATATCTTCTCGATGGTGATATCCTGTTTCTGGATTCTTTGCCAAAGCCGGAGAAACGCCCATTAATAAGCACATTCCCAGCAGTGCTCATTACGCCGGCTAGGGTGTTTTCTTTCGTGTGTTTGGGGTTGGTCTTGTTGTTATTGATTTTTATTGTCATATCAGTGACGTACGACTGGGTTAAGTACTATTGGTGGTACAGAAGTAATTATTCTGACTTTAGTAATTTTGTAAATAAGGAATTTCCTGTAATAGCCAAAACAATATTGGATAATCCGACAAAGGCTACAAAAGAAGTGAGGGAAAAGTATACAGGCGTAAACCCGCCAACTGCGAATATCTTGATTGAGGGAGATAAAAAAGTCTGGGGATTCTTTATTTTCTACGTGGTAATGTTTGTTCTTTGTGCGGCAATCTTCTTTTCCTTAACAGCGCTTTATTATGTTTAAGCAAAAGAATATTATTAAGAGATAGCGGATTTATTGTCTACATATTATGTGGAATGTGGAACCGCCGGGGAAATCCGGGGTTTTTGTGAATGTCAGGCGTAATGGTTTTGGAGAGAAAAATATGGTAAATATTCTTAAATGGATATTCGGAGGCAAGTCTCCTAGTGAAGCAAAGATTCATTGTCCAAAGTGTAATTATTCGGACACCCTGCGTGCTTTTGCATCGTGGGGAAAAAATGGCAAGAGGGGTTTGAGAGGTAAACTCCCAACTGGGCACCTTGTGGTGGCATGCCCTGAATGTGCAACTGAAGTTAAGTATGATTCCTTAAGTGGTAAAGAGGAAACGATGTCTTGACGCATGGGTAAAGGCGCGAAATCTACGTGATTGGGGGGATGTGGAACGCTGCCTCCTATCTTCCAAACTAAAGCAAAGCCGCCGGGGAAGCCCGGCGGTTTTGTTTTTGCCCGACAGCCCCTTGTCGGGATGAGGTGCTGACCTTCCCCCGTTTATTGGACCACTGCCAGGTTGGGGCAGATAGGGGACGCTGCTTCTTATCTTCCTAACTAAAGCGGAGCCGCCGGGGAAGCCCGGCGGTTTTGTTTTGGTAGAATGTCCTTGATGGATTAGGGGGGAATCAAATGGCGAAGAACGTCCCTTATATCCTAATATCGGATCTGGAGGATTAAATATGTATTCATCTGATGCTGCTGCAAAATGCTTTATAGAAAATATAAGGTTGTTCGCGGATGCGCGAGTGGCTCCCGAAAAGTTTAATCTATATAACGGCTTGGCAAATATTTCTGGTGTACTTGGAAGCCTTCAGGCAGAAATACAACAGTTACGGGCAGAGGTGTCTCGACTGCATTTGGAAGTGTCAAAAAAGAAATGAGTGAATGTTGGGAATAGATAGGGACGCCGCTTCCGATCTTCCTAACTAAGCCGCCGGGGAAGCCCAGCGGTTTTGTTTGGTAGAATTACTGCATGACTATTCCTCCGCGCGGGATGAGCTGGCTGAAGGGCGCGCATTTGATATTCGTTTGTCTTTGGGTCGGCGGGGCGCTGGGGGTGATGGTTATACAGAACGGGGGCGGCGCAGGCGAGGCGCTGTTCGGGCGGGACGTGGCCGCCCGGCTGGTGGACGATTTCGTGGTGATCCCGGGCGCGATGGGCAGCCTGCTCACGGGGCTGATCTACTCTCTGTTCACGCCCTGGGGCTTCTTCAAGCACCGCTGGGTGGCGGTGAAATGGTTCATTACCCTGTACGGGGTGCTGTTCGGCACTTTCTTCTTGGGGCCGTGGCTGAATTCGCGGCGCCCGTCTCCGCCAAACTGGGCGGCGGCGCCATGGGCGACTATGCCTACATGCGCGCGCGCGACCTTAATTCTTTCTGGGGGGGCGTGCAGATATGCACGCTACTCTTCGCGCTGGTCATCTCCGTGCTGAAGCCGTGGCGCAAGGCGCCGGAGGCGGTGCGGTAGCGTTGGGATGGCCGATAAGAGGGGGCTATGTCCGAAAATAAGAAGACGGTGGAAAAATACCTGGATGGGTTCAACAAGCTGGACCACAAACAGATACTCTCCTGCCTGACGGACGCCGTGGAGTGGGAGATCCCCGGCGTATTCCATGTTCACGGCGCAGCGGCTTTCGATAAGGAGATAGAGAGCAGCGCCTTTGAGGGAAAGCCGGTCATTACCGTTACCCGACTGATAGAGGAGAATGACGTTGTGATAGCGGAAGGAACCGTCCGCGCAAACAAAAAAGGCAGCGGGGTTCTCGATATCGCCTTCTGCGATGTCTTCCTTATGGAAAACGGCTTGATAAGGAAACTAACGAGCTATTTGATGGGAGCGAAATAATAGGGGACGAATATCCGGGATAGGTTTTAGGGGGATAGGGGACGCTGATTCCTAAATTCCTAATTGCTAAACGCGAAGCCGCCGGGGAGGCCCGGCGGTTTTGTTTTGTAGAATGTTGGCTAGGGGATAATTCAACACTTCAGAAATCAGACGCTCACGTGGTATTATCGGAGATTATGTCCGAAATCCGAAAAAATATTCTTATTATCAGTGCTGAAGAACAGATTCTTTCATTTTTGAAGAAGAGGTTCTCGGATAACTTTGTCGTTAGTCGGGCATTAAATGTCCTGGCAGGTATTGAAATTGCCGGCAGGGAAAAGCCTGCGGCAATTGTGTTAGACGTTGATGGGGCGGGAATAGATGTCATGCGGCATGTCCCGCTGCTTAAGAACACCGGAGAAGGGGCTATGGTATGGGTGCTATGTTCCATGGTCAACTTTGAGGCGGCTAGAAATTCTTTGCTGGCAGGGGCGATTGGGTATGTGTTAAAGCCATATGCCGCGAAGGATTGGGAGAAGGTTATTTTCAGCATTACAACAGGGGGTGTTCCGGCCAGGGAGGAACCACAAAAAGAAGTCATTGTTCAGGCAAGCGAAGTTAAAAATGAAGGGGAGTGGAAGGCATCAAAAGTTGTGCGGGTGTTGGCTGGTATCATGGTCGGAATCGGGTATCTGGCTATCCCATTCTATCTGTTGACGTTCGTGGCTGTTTCTTCCTGCGCTGGTGTCGCTACGGAGTATTGTGTAAAAAAAGGAGGTCTTGCATACAGTATGTCCAATGCCGGCTTCGCATATGGCATACTATTCGGGCTATTTTTAATGCCGGTAAGCATAAGTGCAATTGTCATAAATATTGTTATTTATCTTAAGAAGAAGAGGTTAACGCAAATCGACATGCTCTTGTTGATATCTGGGACGGGGTTGGTTGGTATTGCTGTGCTATCGTCCATCACGAATCTCGGTTGGGGGTGACATGAGCGCTTCTCGAGGGGCAATGCGTATGGGGAAATGGGGCCATGTGGGATAGGGACGCTGCTTCCTATCTTCCTAACTCAGATAAAAATAGGAAGTTGGGAAGCAGCGTCCCCTTTGCCCCGGTTTTTTATTCTAGCTGCTTTTAAAGGACCATAATCTATGCGGCGAAGATCACTGATGCTCGGGAGCCTGTTCCTGCAGATTATTATTTTGGGCTCGTTTAACCGTGCTCTATTCGCAGAAAGCACCGTACCTGAACTTTTGAAACAGCTTAGAGATCCTGATCAGAAGGTGCGTGTAAGCGCTGCCGAGGCCTTGGGTAAAATGGGTCCTCGCGCACAGAGTGCGGTCCCCTCACTGATACAGGCCCTGCAGTCAGGGCAATTACTGGCTGAGAAAGCTGCTGAAGCTCTGGGAGAAATGGGGGATAAGGCCGCAAGCGCTGTCCCTGCGCTTACAGTTGCTATGCGCGGGAACATCACCTGCGCGGCAGCTTCAAGTCTTGGGAATATAGGCCCTGCCGCCGGCAGTGCGGTGCCAGAGCTACGGATGGTAATTACAAAGGCGCGTACAATGTGTACTTGGCGAGCGGTGACGGCACTGGGACAGATTGGTCCCTCAGCAAAAGACGCTACCTGGGACATTGCCAGGTTGCTGGGCACACCGGATCCTGCGCTACGCGAGGCGGCAAAAACCGCCTTGCTTAGGATAGGCATCAAGAAGGACGATGACGTTTCACGTTGGGCGTTGGGCCTCTCTAGCTCCGATCCTTCCGTGCGCCGAGACTCAGTGCTTGCGCTCGCCTTATATGGTACAAAAGCAAAAAGCGCGATACCTGAACTTATCAAATCGCTTAATGACCCTGAGCCTGATGTGCGCGCGCTGTCGGCATATGCATTAGGGAATATCGGGGCGGAGGCAAAGAGCGCAGTGCCGGCGTTAATCGAGGCGTTGCACTACCGTCGGGATTGGCGCTTGCGGACCTTTGCCGCGCGTGCGCTGGGCGATATCGGTCCCGATGCTAAAAGCGCCCTTCCAGCCTTGCTGGACCGTGCGAGCTTTGGGTTCAGCGGCAGAGATGACGAGTGCGCTAATGCCGCATACGCCTTGGGTCAGCTTGGCCCTGAGGCCGGTGATGCAGTGGATGTCCTTACTAGGCTAGTGTCAAATTATCAAAAAGATGTGCGGCGGGAGGCTGCCGGCGCATTGGGGAGGATTGGCGTAAGGGCAAGCGGTTCTGCTCTTGAGGTGGCCAAGCTGCTGGTGGATTATGAGGCTGATGTGCGAGAGACTGCCAGAGAAACGCTTGAGAAGATCAGTCCTGAAACAAAGAATGCTGTCCCTGTATATTTAATAGAGCTTGAAAGCTCCACCGCGACGGTCAGAGAGGCTGCTTTGAAAGGACTTGGGCTTACCGGAGGCGAAGCCGCTCCCGCAATCCCGGCGATAGTCAGGCATTTGCAGGATCCAGCGGCGAAGGTGCGAAGCGGTGCAGCTTATGCGCTTGGCAGAATTAGCCCCGGCAACACCGCTATCCTTCCTGATTTGTTGCCGTTACTCCATGACGAAGACTTTTTCGTCCGGCAAACAGCCTTCTCGACTTTGCGCGCCTTAGAACCAGAAGCTTCCAGGACCGTAGTCGAGCTGCGAAGGTTGATGAAAGACTCGAACCCGGAATTGCAAGCCTATATTGCCGCGTATCCATTAAGCGACTTGGGTGCGCAGGCCAGGGCCGCGGTTCCCGAGCTTATAGTAGCGCTACATGACCCAAATCCCAAAGTGCGCAGATCTGCTATCGCAGCGCTTGGCAAAATTGGGGGTGAGGCGTCAGTCCCGGAACTAAGAAGCATGTTAAAGGGCTCAGATGATAGGATTACAGCTGCTGTTGCAGAGGCTTTGTCGTACATCGGACCGAATGCAAAAGGAGCGGTGCCTGACCTTAGAGCGCTATTATCGCATTCAGCCCCTGAAGTGAGAGGGCAGGCTGCTCTGGCCCTTGGTGAAATCGGTCGTGAATCGCGCTATGCTGTGCCGGAGATCAAGATACTGCTAGAAGACCCAGATGTGATGGTGCGATACGCGGCTATGTCTGCTTTGGCTAATATACAAACAGGCGAAGAGAATGGAAATTGAGAATCGGAGAGAGATGGGGGACGCTGCTTCCTATCTTCCTAACTAAGGCGGAGCCGCCGGGGAAGCCCGGCAGTTGTGTTTTTCCGACACTTCCTTGTAGGGAATGGCCTGCCATCAAGCCTCATCGGAGGCGTACAAGTCTCTAAGCTTCCAATTTGGAATCTTAAAGATGTGTGTGGCGGGGGGAGCGGTTAATTCCTAATAGGCCTCCGGGATGGATTGTAAAGCGGAATTTCAGTAGTATATTTCTATATGAATTTAATAAATACTGTCGTGGCATTGCTGCTTCTTCTCATGCTTAGTGGTAATCTGTGCGCGGGGCCGGCATCCGCAAGATTGTCCGCTTTGGCGTCGGAGTTGATAAGCGGCTATGAGTCTAAAGCGGGGAATGCCAAAAGCACCGTGGCGGTTTTCCCTTTCAATAGCGAAGTTAAATTGGAGAAGCAGCGCATAGGTTTTGCCGTCTCTGAGCTCATGGCGCACCGCTTTGTGGCTTCCGGGAATTTTACCGTGGTCGAGCGCGGGGAGATAGCCAGGCTGCTTGCCGAGCAGCGGCTGCAGGCTTCCGGCGCGGTGGACAGCGCCACCGCGGTGAAGCTGGGCAAGCTAGCGGGGGCGGGGACTTTGCTGCTGGGTAATGTCCTTAAAGTGGACGGCAAGTACCAGGTTAACGCGCGGCTTGTGAACGCCGAGACGGCCGAAGTTGTTGCCTCCGGATATGCCGAGCTGGAGGTGCTGGCGTTCGAAGATGACGCGAGAGTCTATCTCAACCTGGTCCCGGAGACGCAGGCTTTGGGGCTGTACTTCCTGACCAACCTGCGGTCAAACGCTAACGATCTGCCCGAGCAAACATACAACACGCCATTCGGTACCGAAACCATCAGCCCGAAATCATTCACCCTGAACATGCTTGGCGGCGGAATACGATATTCCCCATCCGCAAAAACTTTGGTGGATGTGGCCTACATGGGCAATGGCAGCGGGGCGAAGAATGATAATGGTCTTTACGGGCATTTAAAGGTTTCCTCTGTGCGCGCGCTTCTGGGCTATAAGGTCCGCAGCTCCGGCAGGCTAAGGTATTTCGTCGGCGGCGGCGGGACTTCCTACTCGCTGGACTGGACCGCCAAGACAACTTATTACACCCCGACGGTGTTTTTTCGGCTGGAGTTCCTGCCCCAGTCGCGTATCGGGCTGTCGGTCTCGGCTTTCTATGACTTTATCGCCAAGACCGCCACGCAGAATATTGACTGGGCCACCCCGCCGGTAGTAGCGCGCGGCGCGAAATTAAACAAATTCTCCATCGAGCCCACGCTGTCGGTATATTTTTAGCGAAATGCAACGCGAAGTCAGGAATCAAGACCTGCCCTTTTGCCCTGGCATGGTATTCTCGGGAGGAATATGAGACTTCTAAAGATCTTCACAATGGTGCTTGCGTACGGCTGCTTGGCGCAGAGTGTTTATGCCGGTCCCGCGTCCGCCAAATTATCCGGACTGGCTGATGAGTTGATCAATGGCTATCTGCAGAAGCCACAGGCCGCAAAGGCAACACTGGCTGTCTTCCAGTTTAACTGCGAGAAGAAACTGGAGGAGAGGCGGGTGGGGTTCGCGGTCTCTGAGCTGATGTCGCACCGGTTCGTTGCCGAGGGCACATTCAAGGTGGTGGAGCGCGGCGAGTTGGGTAAGCTGCTGCAGGAGCAGCGCTTGCAGGCGTCCGGGGCGGTAAATAATAGCGCGGCGGTCAGGCTGGGGATGCTGGCCGGGGCCGGCGTTGTTCTGCTGGGAAATGTGCAGCGTGTCGATGGAGATTTCCAGGTGAACGCGCGGCTGGTGAGCGTTGAGACCGGCGAGGTGCTGGCCTCCGGGTACGCGGAGCTTGAGGAGCGGGTATTGGAGGCGGACGCTTACGGGTACATGACCTCAGTGGCGCGCGCCCATCCCGTAGGGATATACTTTCTCTACAATTTCAGGCGCAGCGCAAACGATCTGCCGCGGAGCACGCGCAGCAGCTTTGGGGCGACTTACGAGTACGATCCCCACGCTTTCTCCGCTGGCATCCCCGGGATTGGGTTGCGGTATACCCCTTTTCGGAAGTTTCAGGTGGACTTTGCGTTCATAACTACAGGCCGGGCCGGAGTTAAATCTGCCAAGGAGACGGTAACCGGGTCCTGGTCGAATACTTCCGAGATGACTACGGAGATCTACGGGTATCGCGGTATACTTGCCTACCAGGGTGCGCTCTCTCCTCGCGTGAACTATGCGGCCGGCCTCGGGATAACCAAGTATAGCCTCAACTCCGACCGGGATTCGTACACCTCCCCATTGCTGCACACTAGGCTGGAGTATATTCTGCAGGGCAGGATAGGGTTGTCTTTGGCCGCGAATTATGACTTAACCAGAAAGACATTCTTCGGCGTGCCTGCGTTCGGGGATGTTCCTCTCCTTAAGCTGGACGCCTTCTCTGTGGAGCCATCTTTGTCGATATATTTCTAAAAGACGGGAACAATAATTCCTGATTGCGAACTT
>C687J13239_1001283_pt1 | contig 10562 bp, 12 predicted proteins | sample RifGroD2_FD_13239 | JGI IMG/M metagenome (IMG submission 13239) | reverse complement strand
AAGCCGATCGAGAACGGCTTGGCTTCGATAAATACGCCGCGCTTGTGGATCATCTCGAAGGTGTCGCGCGCGCTGTGCCCGACCGCCAGCACCAGATGGTTCGTGGCAATATGCTCGCCACCGGCGAGCACCACACCAGTGACTTGCCCTTCGGCGATTTCGATGTCGTCCACGCGGCTCTGGAAACGTATCTCGCCGCCCAGCGACTGGATCGTCTCGCGCATCTTCTCCACCATGCCCACGAGGCGGAACGTGCCGATATGCGGCTTGCTCACATACAGGATTTCTTCCGGCGCGCCCGCCTTGACGAATTCCTCCAGCACTTTTCTGCCCAGGTGTTTTGGATCCTTGATCTGGCTGTGCAGCTTGCCGTCGGAGAACGTGCCGGCGCCGCCTTCACCGAACTGCACGTTCGATTCCGGGTTGAGCATACCCTGACGCCACAGGCCGAAAGTATCTTTGGTTCGTTCGCGCACCGCCTTGCCGCGCTCCAGGATCAGCGGGCGGAACCCCATCTGCGCGAGGATCAGACCGGCGAACAGGCCGGCCGGCCCCATGCCGATCACGATTGGCCGCGAGGTTAGATTCTGCGGAGCCTGTGCGACGAAATGGTAACTGGTGTCCGGTGCGATGCTGACATGCGGATCGTTGTTGAAGCGTTCCAGAATCGCCGTTTCATCGCGCACTGCCACATCCAGCGTGCAGGTGAACTGGATATTGCTTTTCTTGCGCGCATCCACGCCGCGCTTGAAAACGACGTAGCTGATCAGTTCATCGTCAGCAATGCCCAGACGTTTGATGATAGCAGTCCTGATTTCGCCTTCGGCATGAATTAACGGCAGTTTGATTTCGGTGAGCCGGAGCATCGCTACTCCAGGCCGCTATCCAGCCCCGCCAGCACCATCTCCGCCGCGCGTAACACGGCGCGTGCCTTGTTCTGCGTCTCCATCCATTCGCTGTCCGGCACCGAGTCGGCGACGATGCCCGCGCCCGCCTGCACATAGAGCATGTTGTCTTTCACCACGGCGGTGCGCAGCGCGATCGCCAGATCCATGTCGCCGTTGAAGCCGAGGTAGCCGACCGCACCCGCATAGATGCCGCGCTTGCTCGGTTCCAGTTCGTCGATGATTTCCATCGCGCGCACTTTCGCCGCGCCGCTGACGGTGCCGGCAGGAAAGGTAGCCTTGAGCACGTCTATCGCATTCAGGCCGGGCTTGAGCGCGGCCTCGACGTTGGAGACGATATGCATCACATGCGAGTAGCGTTCGATGATCATTTTCTCGGTGAGCCTCACCGTGCCGTTCTGCGCGACGCGCCCGATGTCGTTGCGCCCGAGGTCGATCAGCATCAGGTGCTCGGCCAGCTCCTTCGGGTCGGCCAGCAGTTCCTCTGCGAGTTCGGCGTCCTCCTGCAGCGTCTTGCCGCGCGGCCGGGTTCCGGCGATCGGGCGCACCGTGACGGTGTCGCGTTCCAGACGCACCAGAATTTCCGGCGACGCACCGACCACATGATGATCGCCCATGTCGTAATAGAACATGTACGGCGAGGGATTGACGCTGCGCAGCGCGCGATACAGCGACAACGGCGCTGCGGGGAAGGGTTGCGCCATGCGTTGCGACAGCACCACCTGCATGATGTCGCCATCGAATATATATTGCTTGGCTTTGACGACCGCGTCCTTGAACGCGGCTTCGCCGAATTCGGATCTGGCTTCGCCGCCGTGCATCGGCGGCGCGTGTGGAATGTCCACCGGCTGGCGCAGCCGTTGTGTCAGTTCATGCAGGCGCTGCTTTGCCAGCGCGTAAGCATCGGCCTGTTCCGGGTTGGCATACACGATGAAGGTGAGTTTGCCGGTGAGGTTGTCCACCACCGCCAGTTGCTCGGTGAGCATCAGCAGGATGTCGGGTGTGCCTATTGTGTCCGGCTTGTTTGTCCTGGCCAGACGCGGCTCGATGTAGCGGATCGTGTCGTAGCCGAAATACCCTGCCAGCCCGCCGCAGAAGCGCGGCAGATCGGGCAGCGACGCAACCTTGAAACGCGTCTGGTATTCGCGGATGAAATCCAGCGGATTATCGACTTCGTGCGTGGTCTCAGTATCTTGGTGCGTCAAGGTAACTTGCCTGCCGCGCACCGTGATGCGCGTATCGGCGGGCAGGCCGATGAAGGAATAACGCCCGAAGCGCTCGCCGCCCTGCACCGATTCCAGCAGGTAGGAATACGGCTTGTTGGCAAGTTTGATATACAGCGACAGCGGCGTATCCAGATCGGCAAAGGTTCCGCATACCAGCGGGATGCGGTTATAGCCTTGCTGTGCCAGCGTATTGAATTCCTGTTCGGTGATGGGGTGCAACATGAAAAACCTCCGTGATTTCGTAGGTCGGGTTAGCGGTTTTTTTGCGTAACCCGACGAATTTTTACGCATGAGCGTCGGGTTACGCTACGCTAACCCGACCTACTGACTCACCATCGCCAAACAGCGATTTTCAAATAGCGGAGGTTGTTCATGTTCAAACGCGCTTGATAAGCGGCAATGCGGCGGAAAGATTATTTATCACCGCGTCCAGATCCAGGCCGTCCACCGGTTCGCCGTGATTGTAACCGTACGGCACGCAGAACACCGGGCAACCGGCGGCGCGCGCGGCGAGTGTGTCGTTCAGCGAATCGCCGATCAGCAGCAGTTGTTCGACCGGTACGCCGAAAAATTTTGCGGCATGCAGCAGCGGCAGCGGATGCGGCTTCTTTTCCGGCAGCGTGTCGCCGGATACGACGATCTCGAAATACTTTGCCAGGCCGGTGCCTTCCAGCAGCGGGCCGGTGAATCGCGCCGCCTTGTTGGTGATGCAGCCCAGGCGGAAACCCGCCGCACGCATGGCTTCCAGACCTTCGATTGCGCCATCGTACGGCTTGCTGCCCAGCAGCAATTCAGAGTAATGCTTGTCGAAAATCGGCAGGGCATGTTCATACAGTGCGGCATCCGGAGTGGCGTGCATCTCTCCGGTCAGTGCGCGCTTCACCAGCCAGCCGACGCCGTTGCCGATGTAGCTCGCCAGCAACTCCTGCGACACCGGCGTGTAATCCATTTCGCGCAGCATGCGGTTGGCCGCCTCAGTCAATTGCGGCGCGGAGTGCAGCAATGTGCCATCGAGGTCGACGACGATGGCCGAAACGCTAATCGGGAAATGCACCGGCTGCATTTTTATTGCTTCACTTTGGCGAGCTCGGCACGCAACGCGGCGATCACGCTGTCATAGCGGTGCTTGTCGCTGTCTTTTCCTGCGCCGAACACTGCAGAACCGGCTACGAAGGTATCCACGCCCGCTTCGGCCACTTCGCGGATGTTCGCCGGGCCCACGCCGCCGTCGATCTCCAGGCGGCAGTTGTAGCCACCAGCGGCGATCATCTTGCGCACCTTGCGCGCCTTGTCCAGCACATGCGGAATGAATTTCTGCCCGCCGAAGCCGGGGTTCACCGACATCAGCAGCACCATGTCCAGCTTGGGCAGGGTATATTCCAGAATTTCCAGCGGGGTGGCCGGGTTGAACACCAGCCCGGCCTTGCAGCCGCTTTCCTTAATCAGGCCGATGGTGCGGTCGATATGCTCGGAGGCCTCCGGGTGGAAGGTGATGTAAGTCGCGCCTGCCTTGGCGAAATCGGGAATGATGCGGTCCACCGGCTTGACCATCAGGTGCACGTCGATCGGAGCGGTCACGCCATGCTTGCGCAACGCTTCGCATACCAGCGGGCCGATGGTCAGGTTCGGCACGTAATGGTTGTCCATCACGTCGAAGTGCACGATGTCCGCGCCGGAAGCGAGAACATTATCGACCTCCTCACCCAGCTTGGCGAAATTGGCGGAAAGAATGCTCGGTGCGATTTGATACATGATGTGACCCTTCAACGTAAGCAGATATTTGAGGCGCGTATTCTAACCGAATACCTTGTGAGGTGGCTGGCGGTGGAGCTATGCTTGTACCAAACTTCTCGCTCGAATGAAGCTGAGCCTGCATCGGGGCTATGTAGTGGTGGAGGTGAGCGGAATCGAACCGCTGGCCTTCTGATTGCGAACCAGACGCTCTCCCAACTGAGCTACACCCCCACGGCGACCAAATGCTAAACAGAAATCTGCCGTTTGGGAAGCGGTAATCCGGTTGCCCGGTAGAAGTTGCCCAGATCGGCCAGGCCGTCGAACACCGCAGCAGCGCCCGAAAAATCCTGGCCGCGCGTATAGCGGTTGAGGATGACGAAAGTCTTGATGCCTGCTTCAAGGCTGGAGCGCAGGCCGTTTTCGGAGTCTTCCAGCGCGATGCAGTCGGTGGCGGGCAGGCCCAGTTTTGCCAGCACCCAGAAGTAAATATCCGGCGCGGGTTTCTTGTGCGGCACGATGTCGCCGCAGCCGATCGCTTCGAAACAGCTCTCGCCGTCCGCGCCCAGCCCTTGCTGCAACAGCGTGGCGACATTTTCCGGCGAGGTGGTGGTGGCGATGGCGAGACGGATGCCGCCGTTGCGCGCATCGGTTATGAGTTGTTTGATGCCGGGGCGCAACGGGATACGGCCTTCGCGCAGCATGGCGGTGTAATGCGCGGTCTTCACCTTGTGCAGATGTTTGACGAATTCTTCAAAATCTTCGGGCTTGGCAAAACCGGTTAAAAAACTTTCGACGTAGTATTCGATGCGCTCCTTGCCGCCGGTCACCTTGAGCAACTGGTCGTACAGTGCGGCATCCCAGTTCCAGTCGAGCCCGCATTCCGCAAAGGCCCTGTTGAACGACTGGCGGTGCCCGTCCTCGGTATCGGCGAGCGTGCCGTCCACGTCGAATATGATGGCTTGGATAGTCATGGCTAAGCGAATATGATTGATAAGTAAAGAGGCAGTATTAGCCACGGATTAACACGGATGGTCACGGATAAGTGCGGGGTTTCATCCGTGTTAATCCGTGGCCAAAGGCTGGTTTGTTAGCGGCCCATGCCCGGCAACATGCCCTTCATGCCGCGCATCATCTTTGCCATGCCGCCGCCCTTGCCGAACATTTTCATCATTTTCTGGGTTTGCTCGAACTGGTTGAGCAGTTGGTTGACATGCATCACCTGCACCCCCGCCCCGGTGGCGATACGCCGTTTGCGCGAGGCCTTGATGAGTTCCGGCTTGCTGCGTTCCTGCGGTGTCATCGAGTTGATGATACCCTCGATGCGGCTGATATGCTTGTCATCCATGTTGGCGCCGGCCGCTGCCTGGCTGAGTTGCGCGGGCAGCTTGTCCATCAGCGCCGACATGCCGCCCATCTTGCGCATCTGCACGATCTGCATCTTGAAATCGTTGAGGTCGAAGCCTTGTCCGCTTTTGACTTTCCTGGCAAGTTTCTCGGCTTCGGCGTGATCGACGCCGCGCTGCGCTTCTTCGAGCAAAAAGCACATCGCCCATGCCAAGCACGCGCGAGGCCATGCGTTCGGGATGGAAGGCTTCGAGGCCGTTGAGTTTTTCGCTCACACCGACAAATTTGATCGGTTTGCCGGTGATCTGGCGCACCGACAAGGCCGCACCGCCGCGCGCATCGCCGTCCAGTTTGGTGAGGATGATGCCGGTCAGCGGCAGCGCATCGCCGAACGCCTTGGCGGTGTTGACCGCATCCTGACCGGTCATCGCATCCACCACAAACAGCGTCTCGATCGGCTTGAGCGCGGCGTGCAATTGCTGGATTTCCGCCATCATCGCGGCATCGATAGCCAATCGCCCGGCGGTATCGACGATCAGCACATCGTGGTAGTGCCGCTTGGCAAAGTCCAGCGCGGCCAGCGCGATGTCCTGCGGTTTCTGGCCGATGTCCGACGCGAAGAAATCGATTTCCAGTTGTTGCGCCAGCATGCGCAACTGCTCGATCGCCGCCGGACGGTACACGTCGCAACTGACCAGCAGCACTTTTTTCTTCTGCTGGTCGCGCAGCAGTTTGGCGAGCTTGCCGCTGGTGGTGGTTTTACCCGCGCCCTGCAAGCCGGCCATCAGGATCACGGCGGGCGGTACGGCGGCGAGGTTGAGCGCATCGTTGTGCTCGCCCATCAGCCTGGTGAGCTCCCGGTGCACCACGCCGATCAGCGCCTGACCCGGATTCAGGTTGCCAATGACTTCGTGCCCGAGCGCTGCCAGTTTGACCTGGGAGATGAATTCCTTGACGACCGGCAGCGCGACGTCGGCCTCGAGCAGGGCCATGCGCACTTCGCGCAGGGTGTCCTGGATGTTGCTTTCGGTGAGGCGCGCCTGACCGCGCAGTGTTTTGATCACGCCGGAAAGGCGATTGGTAAGGTTATCTAACATAGGTGTTCCTGTTGGTAGGCATCCGGACAGATGGTGTAGAATCTGCGGAGTCTAAAACATCCTGGCAAAAAATGTCCAACGTTCTCCTTGCACTGATCGTTTCCGCCGCCTATGGCGTGCTGGCCGCCTACTTCTGGCGGGCACAGGGGCGTGGCGAGGAAAATGTCGTGAGCCGCGGGGCGGTGGGGCATCTGGTGTTGATCCCATTGGCTTTGCACGGTTACCTGCTCATCCAGGATGTATTTGCCGATGGCGGGTTCAACCTGAGCATGACCAATGCGCTGTCGCTGATCGTCTGGCTGACGCTGCTGGTGTATTCGGGGGCGCGTTTTTTCTACCCGATCGGCGGATTGCAGGCGCTGGTGCTGCCCCTGGCGGCGGTGGCCGTGCTGCTGCCGGAAATTTTTCCGTCCGCGCATCAACTGGAAAACACCGGTTTGTTCGCCTTCAAGGCGCATATTGCCGCCGCGATGCTGGCCTACAGTTTGTTTACCATTGCCATGCTGCACGCGGTGCTGATCTCGCAGGTGGAGAAACGCCTACATCACGCGACCTTGCCGCGCATCCTGCAAAGCCTGCCGCCGCTGCTGACCATGGAAACCCTGCTGTTCCGCATGATAGCCATCGGTTTTGTGCTGCTGACACTGACGCTAGCATCCGGCGTGGTGTTTTCCGAGGAGATATTCGGCAAGGCGTGGCAGTTCAACCACAAGGTACTGTTTGGTTTTGTGTCCTGGGGAGTATTTGCCGTGCTGCTGTGGGGGCATCATTTTTATGGCTGGCGCGGGCGAACTGCGGTGCGCTGGACAGTGAGCGGCTTTGTGTTTTTGCTGCTGGCTTATCTGGGCACCAAGTTTGTTCTGGAAGTGCTGCTGCACAGATAAGAAAGGTTTGAAAACCCGTTGATTTTCTATGGGTTGCATGAAGTACCTTAAATGTCGTAGAATTCGCGCCCTTTTGCCGGGCTGGCAAATTTACAACGCCCTAACAACTTAAATAGGTTTTATATGGTCATCATTCGTCTTTCCCGTGGCGGTTCCAAGAATCGTCCGTTTTACAACGTAGTCGTTGCCGATTCGCGCAATCGCCGCGATGGTCGCTTTATTGAGCGCGTCGGTTTTTACAATTCGGTCGCAACCGAAAATCAGGAAGCACTGCGCCTGGACCTGGCGCGCGTAGCTCATTGGCAGAGCAAGGGCGCGCAGTTGAGCGACACCGTTGCCAAGCTGGTCAAGCGCGCCGGAGCTGCGGCGGCTTGATTTAAAGAGTGCCGCTACACAAGCCTGACGAAGCAAGCTCCATGGTGATCATGGGGCGCGTGGCATCTGCGCACGGCCTTCGCGGCTGGGTCAAGATCCAGCCGTTCACCGAGTATGTCGATAGCCTGCTGGCTTATCGGACATGGTGGATAGGCCATGAGCATGGCCCGTGGCGCGAGATGGAAGTCAAGCAATGCGAGGCGCATCACAAAACGCTGGCCGCGCTATTGCCGGATTGCACCGACCGTACCGCAGCCGAAAAGCTGAAAGGCCTGTTGATTGCCGTGCCGCGCAGCAGCTTGCCGAAGCAGGATAATGACGAATACTACTGGTCTGACTTGATCGGGCTCGCGGTGGTGAATGAGGCGGGCGTGCCGTTGGGAACGGTGGCAAACTTGCTGGAAACCGGTGCGAACCAGGTGTTGAGCGTGCAGGGTGACGGCGGCGAAATTTTGATCCCGTTTGTGGCTTCGGCTATCAAGCAGGTGGATGTGAAGAACAAGATCATCCGGGTGGATTGGGCTTTGGATTATTAAGTGGATTACTAAGCGATGATCTTCGATGTCATCACGCTGTTTCCGCAGATGTTCGATGCGCTGACGCAATACGGCATCACGCGGCGCGCGGAGGAACAGGGAAGTTATGTTTTAAGGACGTGGAATCCGCGCGATTTCACCACCGACAACTACCGCACCATCGATGATCGCCCTTACGGCGGCGGCCCCGGAATGGTGATGCTGGCAGAACCGCTGGCAAGCGCGATCAACGCAGCCCGGCAGCGGCAGGCTGCCAGCGGCGTGAAAAAAAGCCGCGTGGTGTATATGTCGCCGCAAGGCAGGTTGCTGACCCACGCGGTGGTCAAGGAGTTGGTGGCACAGCCGGATGAAGGTTTGATCCTGCTGGCGGGGCGTTACGAAGGCATCGATGAGCGCCTGCTGCGCCAGCATGTGGATGATGAGATTTCCATCGGCGATTATGTGTTGTCCGGTGGCGAGTTGGCGGCGATGGTGTTGATGGATAGTCTGGTGCGGCAACTGCCCGGTGTGTTGGGCGATGCCGAATCGGCCGAGCAGGATTCTTTCGTGCAGGGCTTGCTGGATTGCCCGCACTACACCCGCCCGGAAATGTTTAATGGTGAAGCCGTGCCCCCGGTGTTGTTGTCCGGCAATCATGCCGATATACAGCGCTGGCGGCTTCAGCAGTCGTTGGGCAGGACGTGGTTGCGCAGGCCGGATTTGTTGGCCAGGCGNNATTTGANAAAAGAGGAGTCTCGGCTTCTGGCGGCATTTCAGGATGCCTATCAGAAGGAACAAGATCCGATAACCAAGGAGTAGCAAAGTGAATTTGATCGAAACATTGGAACAAGAAGAAATCGCCCGTCTGGGTAAAACCATCCCCCCGTTTTCGCCCGGCGACACGGTAGTGGTCAGCGTGAACGTAGTTGAAGGCGAGCGCAAGCGCGTTCAGGCTTTCGAGGGTGTCGTGATCGCCAAGCGCAATCGCGGCCTGAATTCAGCGTTCATCGTGCGCAAGATTTCTGCCGGTGAGGGCGTGGAACGCACCTTCCAGACTTACTCGCCGATCATCGCCGGAATCGAAGTGAAGCGTCGCGGCTCGGTGCGCCGCGCCAAACTGTACTACCTGCGCGACCGTTCCGGCAAGTCGGCGCGCATCAAGGAAAAGCTGGCAGCGCGCGGCTGATTGCCGCTGGCTTTTCTGCATGACAAAAACGGGAGCGCGAGCTCCCGTTTTTTATTGGTACGCCAGGCAGGGCGCACTCACAAGCTTGGTTTTGCCATATGACCTACAGCTACAATGGTGCAGAAAATACTTCGTCAAACGCCTGCATGAATCGCGGCAGTTCGTTTTCCGGAAGCCGATTGATTCCCGCCGCCCTCTTCCTTCCGCCTCCGGTGGCGAAGCGGGAACATAAAGTGTCGGCGCCGCTACTGGCGGACTGCGGAGCACGCACGCTGACGACAAAAGCGCCATCGCTACGCTGCGTCAGGACGGCATGGGCGCGGTCGGGGGATGCGCTGGCGAGAGCATTGCCAAAAGCGCCGCTCACGCGGCGGCTCCAGGGCTTGGCGGGAAGGATGTAAACCGCGCCGCTCGAGGTTTCATGTTCCGGGTGGATGGCACGGGCGAAAGCCATATCCTCGGCGTAACCCTGCTTCAGTATTTCAAAAACACCGTCTTCGTTAACAAAGACGAACGGGTTTTTATGTTGATGCAGGATGCGGTACAGCTCCGCCGGGTGAAAATTCAAATCCTCCACAGACTCCCCGTAGCTGTTGTAGTTGAGGCACTCACCCAGTTCGCGCAGCGTGTTAAGTTGTTGGAGGTTGAGGCCGAGCGGCTTGGCGGCCTGGTATGCGGCTTCGTGGAGATTGTCGCCGAATGCGCCAATGACCGCCCAGACCAGATGCTTGCCTTCCAGGTGGCGGTTGACCAGCAGGCTGGTGCAGACATCCGGGCTGGTGTCGATCATTGCGGTCAAGTTGGGATGTTCTGGAATATCCTCCGCAACATGGTGATCGAAATAGCTGACCTTTGCTCCCTTGCCGAGCAGCGCAAGCAGGGCTTCCCGATTCTTGCTCAAGGCCAGATCGAGCACCGCCACCTCGTCGCCGGGGCCGGCTTCCACGCACCTCAGCAGATCGATATCGCGCTTGGTGCCGGTGACAAGGTTATTGGTCGCCGGGAAAGCGAGCCGCAGTTGATGCAGCGCGCAAATGCCGTCGGCATCGCCGTTAAAAACATCATGATTCATCGTGATTGATCCGGAAAATTTACACTTTTGAAATTGTAGCCGATCCACTTACCCGTCATGCGGAACGATGCAGAAATAGCGATAAACGGATCGCGGCCTTGCGAAAGAGGTGAAGCTGACCGATAAGCCGGGTTCTGTCGTGGACAGTCATTCCTCTAGGCGTTTCGTTACCTGACGCTCAAGCAACCTACCCGCAGGCGACGCGAGCAACGTCATGGCNTGCC
>C687J13239_1001273_pt1 | contig 10622 bp, 8 predicted proteins | sample RifGroD2_FD_13239 | JGI IMG/M metagenome (IMG submission 13239) | reverse complement strand
TTCACGAGCAGGCGGCGGATATTGTGGATGTTCTTGGTCATGGTCTCGGAGACCTTGTGCTGGTCCACTTCCTCGCCTTCCTTCCAGCAGTCGTAGTCGGTCACCAGGGAGACCGGCGCGTAGTGGAAGCCGGCCTCGCGGGCCAGCTTGGCCTCGGTGGCCATGGTCATGCCGATGATGGAGTAACCCATCTTGCGGTGGAAATTGGATTCCGCCTTGGTGGAGAAGCCGGGGCCTTCCATGCAGCAGTAGGTGCCGCCCTTGTGGGCCTTAATGCCCAGTTTCACGGCTTCCTTGTACATCATGTCGGAGATGGCCATGCAGAAAGGCTCTGCCAGCGGCACATGGCCAACTATGCCGTTGCCGAAGAAGGTGGAGGGGCGGCCCTTGGTCTGGTCCACGAACTGGGCGGGGAAGACGAAATGGGTGGGGGGCAGCTCCTGGCGCAGGGAGCCGACGGCGCTGGCCGAGATGATGGTCTTTACGCCTATGGACTTGAGGGCCCACATATTGGCGCGCTGGTTGATCTCGCCGGGGAGCATGGCGTGTTTGCGGCCGTGGCGGGGCAGGAAAGCCACCTTGATGCCGGCCAGGGTGCCGAGTATGATCTTGTCGGAAGGGTCGCCGAAGGGGGTTTTGATCTTTATTTCTTTGAGGATCTTGAGTTCTTCCATGGCGTAGAGGCCAGTTCCGCCAATAACGCCTATTTCCGCGAGTACCTTGTTAGCCATTTATGCAGCTCCTTGCCTTATATGTAAATCGTCCTGCGCGACCGCCCGGAAAAGGGGCAAACCGCCATTATTAAGTATTTTATAATAAATAGAAGCCAAAAACACCAGGGGACGCTGCTTCCTATCTTCCTAACAAGAACCTTGGGCAGCAAAATAGGAAGATAGGAAGCAGCGTCCCCTTCAGAAACTTCAGAAATAGAAGCGGGCGGCGGCGTAGAGGGAGCGGTCGTATAAGCCGAATTCCGAGTCAGGGGAGGCCGACAGGCCGTTGTAGCGGGCTCGCCGGCCGGAGGGCAGCAGGGCTCCGGCGCCGATATAAAGGTTCTCGGCGGCGTTCCAGTCCAGCGAGGGCGTGACGTAGAGGGACCCATCTCCCAGGTTCAACATCGCGGCCAATCCGGCCGAAACCAGTGCCGAAACCTGGGCGCCCGCCCCGCCGGCCAGGTAGTGGCGGCCCAGCAGGTACACATTGGCCTCGCGATAGGCGGTCTTGGCCGCCAGGGCGGCATAGCCGGCGGGCCCGGCCGCACCGGCCCCGTTATAATGGTATTCCAGCCAGGCGTCTGTGCCGCCCAGCAGGCCGAAATTATACTCGGCCCCGGCCGTGAGCCTGTCGAAATCTTCGCCGGGGACACGGCCGCCGAAGCTGCCGGTCCAGACCCGGGCGGCCTCGGCCCTCAGCATGGCCCCGCCCCATTCCCGCTCTATATCCGCCCCGGCCATTAAATTCCCCCTAAAGGCCGCCGCAAGTAGTGTCAGATCGGCGTCGGCCAGCCTGTCGCGGGCGCGCAGGAAACCGGCCCCCTCGCCGGCGGCCCAGCGCCGGCCGGGCAGCCAGCCGGCGTCGAATTCTCCCATCTCGCCGTTTGGTACTTTCAGCCGCAGCGCGTCCACGCCGCGCCGCTCCTCGGTGTCTATGGTGCCGAAAGGGTAGGGTGCCAGGATGTCGGTGGGGTTTACTGCCCGGCCGGAGCCGAAAGCCAGGGGCTGGCGGCCGGCGTACAGGTCGAAGGCCGGTGGCGACCAGGTGAGGTAGGCCCGGTCCAGGTTCTGGATCAGCGCGGCCGGCCTGTCTTCTCCTCCGGCGGCGGGGGAGAGGAAAGGTTCCGGGTCCGAGACCCGGTAGCCGTAGCCGGCCGTCAGCGGCCGCGCGCGGGCCAGCTCGCCGGGCCTGGCGCTGTATACCAGTTCGTAGGCGGCCTCCGCTTTCAGGCGGCCGGCGCCCCAGCCTGCTTTCAGGCGCAGCTTGTTCTCCAGGGCGGCGTAGGGGCCATCGGGCTGATCCGCGGGAGAAGACCGGAGATCGGCCGGCTCCACGGAATAGGCGTAGGTCTTGAAATAGCCTTTGAGTGAAAATTCCGCGCACAGCGCCGGAGCGGCCAGGCAGAGCGGCAGCAGCAGGGCCAGCTTTTTCATTTCAGCGTGTCGGCCTCCACCCGGCCGTCCTTTAGGGTGATCAGGCGCGAGGATTTATCCATGATCATGCGGTCATGGGTGGAGAAGACGAAGGTGATGCCGCGCCGCTCGTTGAGCTCCTTCATCATGTCCATCAGGGCCGAGCCGGTGGCCGAGTCCAGGTTGGCGGTGGGCTCGTCGGCGAGGATTAGGTCGGGCTCCGGCACCATGGCCCGGGCTATGGCCACGCGCTGCTGCTGTCCGCCGGAGAGCTGGGAGGGGAAGCGGCCCCGCTTGCCGCCGAGGCCAACCTCGTCGAGCACGCGGCGCACCCGCTCGGCTCGCTCGCCGGGCGGCACGCCGCGCAGCAGCAGGACGTATTCCACGTTCTCTCCGACGGTGAGCACTGGGATGAGGTTGTAGGCCTGGAAGATGAGGCCGATGTGGTCGCGGCGGAAGTCGGACAGCTCGCCCTGGCTCATGGCGCTGATCTCCCGGCCGGCCAGCTTTACCCGGCCGGAGGTGGGCAGGTCGAGGCCGCTGACGATGTTGAGCAGGGTGGTCTTGCCGGAGCCGCTGGGGCCGGCGATGGCTGTGAACTCGCCCCGCCGCACGGCCAGGTCCACCGGGTGCAGGGCGTGCACCTTCACCTCGCCCTCGGCGTAAGTCTTGGTAACACCTTTGGCTTCTATAACCAGTTCTTTTTCCATATAAGTTCCATCCCAGGGCCGCCGAGGGCATGCCTTCTCCGGGTACGCTCGGCCACATCGTGGCCTCGCTCTTTCGCTACGGTTCGGCGCTTACGCAAGCCTCACCTCCGCGAGGCCCCTCCGAAGGCATGTCCTCGACAGCCCTCAAATTTTTCTAACCCGGTACGCCCGTCGGCTACCGCCTCAAAAAATTCTGTACCCTCGTTGCCATTCATAAGCTTTTCCTCATGGCCTTTATGGGGTTCATGCGGGCGGCGTAGAGGGCGGGGTACAGGCTTACCAAAAGGGTGAAGAGGAAGAGGCAAGCGGGGTAGAGCCAGTACTGGAGGGGGCGGAACTTGGGGCGGATGGGCTCCAGGATGGTGACGCCGGCGAAGTCCACGCCGGTGTAGTCCAGGCCGTAGATGCCGGTCAGTTGCGAGGCCAGCCAGCCTATGGCCATGCCCACCGCGGCGCTGAGCAGGGCCAGCACGGCGGCCTCGGAGACTATCATCAGCGCCATGCGCGCCGGCCGCGTACCCACGGCGCGCAGCACGCCGAACTCGAACATGCGCTCGTAGAGGGACATAAAAAGGGTGTTCGTGATGCCGAGGGCCACTATGCCCGACAGGATCACGGCGGTGATAAAGATGCCGAAGGCCGACATGCCGCGCGCGGCGCCCAGTTCCGGCACCAGCTGCGGCCAGCCCTGCGCCTCGTTGTCGCCGGCGCCGTACTCCGTCCAGAAAGGCAGGGCCGCGTTCTCGGCATGGTCTATGCTGTGAAAAGCGACCGCTATCTCGTGGAAATTGCCGCCGAGGTTGAGCAGTTCCTGCGCCTTGGCCAGGCGGACGAAGGCCAGGTTGGAATCCATCGCGCGCGAGCCGGTATCCAGGATGCCGCCCACCCGGAACATGGCCTGGGCCAGGTCGCCGCCGCCGGCGGCAGCCGCGGTCAGCACCACCTTGTCGCCAATCTCCACCTCCAGCGTGGAGGCCAGCGCGGCGCCTATGACTATGGTCGCGGCGTCGCCGGCCAGGTACTCCCCGGCCTTCAGAGCCCGGTCCAGGCGCGAGACGCCGCGCTCGGCGGCCGGCTCCAGGCCGTAGAGCAGCACCGAGGCGGAGTTGGACGGCGAGGCTATCATGGCGAAAGAGACGGTGCGGGGCGCGGCCCTGGCCACCAGCGGGTCGGCGGCCAGGCGGGCCAGCAGCGCGGGCCCTTCCGCGACGAACAGGTCCGCGTCCATCGTGTCCTTGAAACCGCGGCGGTGCACCTGCGCCTGGCCCATGAACGTGCCGGTGGCCGTGTCCACTATGCCCGAGAGCATGCCCACGGACAGCGCGTCGGTGAAGATGAGCGCGGCCAGGCCCAGCCCGACGGCCAGAGCGGCCAGGCCGGTGCGGCGTTTGTTGCGCAAATTGTTGCGCCAGGCTAGTTTCAGGTAAAAGTTCATCTGCTCCCCAGGGCCCGCACCGGCGTGATGCGGGCGGCTTTCAGCGCCGGGAAGATGCCGACTATGAGCGCGGCCGCCAGCACGGTGACGGCCGGCTGGGTGAAAGTGCGCGAGGTCACCGCTGAGAGCATGCGCGTGAACTTCACTCCGCCGTAGCTGACGGGGTCGGGTATCGGTATGCCGGTCCCGGACAGGTAATGGTTCAGTCCGAGGGCGGCCAGCGCCCCGGCGGCGCAGGAGACCAGGGCCAGCAGCAGCACCTCGGCCATGATCAGCCGGAAGATGGCGGCCGGCCGCGTGCCCAGGGCCTTGAGCACGCCGTATTCCCTGGTGCGCTCCAGCACTGCCATCAGCAGCGTATTCAGCACGCCCACGGCCACGATGGCCATGATGATAAGGTTGGTGATATCGCCGCCTTTCTTGTCGAGCAGCATGGCCTGGTAGAACTCCTTTTCGGTCACCTGCCAGGGCTGCACGTCGAGCGCGGGGTCGGCCAGGGCGGCCGCGGCCAGGGCGGCGTCCTCGCGGGCCTTGCGGTAGTCGGTGAAGACCAGCGCTATCTCGTGGGCGCGCCCGCCCAGCGCCATGAACTCGCGGGCCCTGTCTATGTGCATCAGGCACCACGGGGCCTCGAAAGCGGATTCGGTGGCCGACAGCACGCCGGCCACCCTGAAATTGTCGTTGGCGATAGAGCCGTCGGCCCCCTGGCCTATCAGCGAGAACTCGTCGCCGGTCTTTATATTCAGCGCCGAGGCCAGCCGCGCGCTGATCACCACGCCCGGCGAGGGGGCGTCGGCCACGAAAGCTCCGTCGGCCAGCTGCGTCTCCAGGCGCATGGCCCGCCGCTCGCGGGCCGGGTCTATGCCCATCACCTGCGCCCCGACGGTCTTGCTGCCGGCGAAGGCCAGCGCCGGCGCGTAGACGCGCGGGGCCCAGGCCTTTATCTCCGGCAGCCCGTCCAGCACGCGGCCGGCGCGGCCCATGTCGGAGATGGCGCGGTAGAGGGAGGGTTTCTCCAGGTAGCCGGCGGCGTGCACCTGCGCGTGGCCGGTGCGGCTGCGGGTGAACATGTCTATGATGGAGCCGTAGGTGCCCTCGGAGAGCCCGATGGTGGCCGAGAACAGGACGAAGCCGCCGGCCATCATCAGCCCGGTCAGCAGCGAGCGCCGCCGGTTGCGCAGGACGTTGCGCAAGGCCATCCTGAAGGTCAGCATTATTTTACCGCCGCGCGCTGCAGGTTGCGCAGCGTGAACGTGTCGGCCGGCAGGGCGCCGTCGAAGCCGGCGTCGAGGTAGCGTATCGTGGTGCTGTGGCCGGCCTTGGAGAGCGGCACCATGCGCATGACCCGCGGCATGGTCCTGCCTCCCAGCGGGGCGATGTCGGAGAATTCCATGTAGCGCTGCAGGCGGCCCTTCTCGTCGTAGTAGTCCTCGCGCAGCGGCAGCAGGTCGGATTTGCGGATGACCAGCTCGATGGCGGCCCACAGCGAGACCGTCCCGGCGGCGGGCCTGAGCCGGAGATAATGCAGCGCCGGGTCCGGNTTCTCCGGGGAGAAAAANTCCCCGTAATAGTCGTCCATCAGCGTGCTTTCCTTCACCAGGTCGTCGTTGGTGAAGTCGGAGCCCATCCACGAGCCCATCATCATCGACGGAGGAACCTTCATCACTTTGTTTATCTTGGGGAAGTAATTCCACATCTCGGCGCCCTTGCGCAGGGTGGCGGCGCCGGCGTCGCGGGCCGGGGCTTTGACGCGGATGAAGGTTTTGTCCAGTCCCTCGGTCCAGAAATCCATGGTGAGGGTCCGGCGCCAGTCAGGGGTTACTACCTCCATTTCTATGCGCGCCCAGGAGCGGGAGCTGCGGTAGAGCCGGTCCACTTTTTCCAGCAGCGCCCGCACCTCGGGCGAACTTTGCCGCGGCGCGGCGTCCGGAGCGGCTCCGGCGGCGGCGGGCAGCAGCAGGGCTAAAACCAGGAAAGCGGCTTTCCTCATAAGCCCATATTACAAAAAAAGACGTGCTTCCGGAGGCGCGCCGCCGCCCCGCCGGACCAATGCGGCGGTATTTTTTTGTAAACTATCATTTCTATTAATATGGCGAAGAATAAACGCAAAGAAACCGCGCGGCAGGCCGCCGTCCCCGCCCCCGCCGGTTCCGGTCTTGCTGCCTGGCTGTTGCCCGCCGGTTTCGCGGCCTGGACCCTGGCGGTGCTGATCAATTACAAGGCCCAGAATAATTTCTTCCGCCTGCCACCTTTCGATCCGCCGCTCTGGCTGGCCAACCTGAACAGGGCCGGCGCGCTGCTGCAGTACCTCCCGCAGTTGGGCCTGCTGGCCGTTTTTACGCTGTTCGCGCTCTCCGCCGGCGGTTTGCTGCTGCGCGCCGCGGCGGGGCGTGATAATAAAGATATCGGCGCGCTGGACTGGCTGCTGTTCTCCCTGGGGCTCGGTTTCGGCGCGCTCTCTCTGCTCACGCTGGGGCTGGGCGCCGCCGGGCTGTTGAACTCCTCCGCGCTGATAGCGCTGCTGGCCTGCGGCCTCGCCGCCGGGGCCGCGCGCTTCCGCGCCGATCTGGGCCCGCAGCTGGCCGCCCTCCGGGCCGAGGTGAGGGCCATAAAGTTCTCGGGACTGGACCTGGTGCTGCTCTTCGTGCTGTTCCTCCTGGGCGCGTCCACCCTGGTGTTGACGCTCGCGCCGGAGATCTTCTTCGACTCGCTGGTCTACCATCTGGGTACGCCAGCCTTCTATATCAACGAGGGCCGGCTGCTGGCCGCGCCGGATAACCTGCATTCCGCTTCGCCGCTGCTGATGCAGATGCTTTACGCCGCGGCGCTGCTGGTCTCCGACGACACGCTGGCCAAACTGCTGCATTTTACCTCCGGGGCCGCGCTGTGCGGCACGCTGTTTGCCATGGGCCGGCGCTACGCCGGCGTGACGGCGGGCCTGGCGGCCTGCGTGATCTTCCTGGGCATGCCGATGACAGGCCTGAACCTGGGCACCACCGGCGTGGAGGTGGGCGCGGCCTGGTTCAGCCTGCTGGCGGCTTACGCCCTGTTCCTGTTCACGGCCCGCGAGACCGCCGCCGCCGGTCCCTTCGACCGGACGCTGCTGCTGGCCGGCATCCTGGCCGGCCTGGCGGGGGGCACCAAGTACACTTCTCTCTTCGCCGTGGTGGCCGGTCTGGCCGTGCTGCTGCTGCGCCGGCCCGCCGAAGGCGGCCGCGGCCTGCCCGCCGTGAAGCAGGCGCTGGTCTTCGGCGCGGTGGCCGGCCTGGTCTTCTCGCCGTGGATGGTCAAGAACCTGGTCTTCCATGGCAACCCTCTGTACCCTTATTTCCACGGCCTCTTCGGCGGCCAGGCGGTGGAGCCCTTCAAATGGGGCGTGTTCAACTCCGACTGCTTCGCGCGCGACCTGCGCGCGGCCTTCGGCAGCCTGGCCGGCTTCTGGCAGTTCCTCTCCCACCCCTGGCGCCTGACCATGGCCGGCGCCGGCAACGCCGATTTCATCGGCCCGTTCATCCTGCTCTGCGCGCCGCTGCCCTTCGTTCTGCGCCTGGAGAAAGCCGCGCTGCGGCACCTGGCGCTGTTCTCGGCGGTGATGTGGGCCCTGTGGGCCCTCTCCACCACCATGCCGCGCTACCTGCTGCCCGGCCTGGCCGTGATGAGCGTGCTGTTCGCCGCGCTGTTCACCGGCGCCCGGCAGCGGGCGCTGCGCTGGCTGTTCCTCGGCCTGCTGCTCTTCTCCGGCCTGTACGGCGCGCGATGGCTCAGCATGTTCGCCGAGTCGCAGGAGGGCTGGCAGGTGGTGTTCGGCCTGCAGAAGCGCGCCGATTACCTGCGCGTGCAGCACTCCACCTACCCCACTCCCTACTACGCGGCGATGGAATATATCAACGCCGAATTGCCGCCGGACAGCCGCGTGCTGTTCGTCGGCGAATCCCGCGGCTACTACTGCGGGCGCAAGTTCTCGGCCTCCTCCGTCTACGACGACAGCCTGCTGGTGCGGGCCGCCGCCGGATCCGCCACCCCGGAGGAACTGCAGGCCCGGCTCAAGGCCGCCGGTATCACCCATATTTTCCTCAACCTCGGCGAGGCCCTGCGCGTGGGCGAGACCTACCGCCTGTTCCCCTGGAACGAGCGGTCCATGGCCGTGTTCTCGGCCTGGTGGGACCGCCACGCGCGGCAGCTTTGGGCGGACATGCGCAACAGCAAATGGGAGTACCGCCTGCTGATGGTCTACAAGATCGAGGACGCGCCCGGGCCCGGCCCGGCGCCGCAGAATTATCTCCGCGAACTCTACCTGAGGAGCCAGAAAAAATGAGCGATACCCCTAAAGTCATAATCATCATGCCGGCCTACAATACCGGCCACATACTGGAGACCACCTTCAAAGATATCCCGAAGGCGGGGATCAGCGAACTGATCCTGGTGGACGACGGCAGCAGCGACGATACGGTGGCCGTTGCTAAACGGCTGGGCATTACCGTGGTGAGCCACGAGAAGAACGGCGGCTACGGGGCCGCGCAGAAGACCGGCTACCGCGAGGCGCTGAAGAAAGGCGCCGACATAGTGGTGATGGTGCACTCCGACCACCAGTACGACCCTACGCTGACGCCGAAGTTCATAGAGCCCATCGCCGCCGGCCGGGCCGACATGGTGACCGGCTCGCGCATGCTCGAGGGCGGCGCGCTGGAGGGCGGCATGCCGCTCTGGAAGTACATCCCCAACCGCTTCCTGACCGGTCTGGAGAACCTCTCCTTCGGCACCACCCTGACCGACTACCACAACGGCTTCAGGTCCTATTCCCGCGCGGTGCTAGAGGCGGTGCCGTTCGAGCGGTTCTCCAATAAGTTCGATTTCGACACCGACATCATCCTGCAGGCCGCGATGCGCAAGTTCAGGATAGCCGAGGTGGCGCACCAGACGCGCTACCGCGACGAGAACTCTCAGATGCCGTTCGGCAAGGCGGTGGTCTACGGCCTGAAGATCCTTAACACCATCCTCAAGTTCAAACTGCACCAGCTGGGCCTGCGGCGCGACGCGCTGTACGAAGCGAAAGCGAAGTAAGGGGGAAACATGGCAGAAAAGAAGACCAGCCTTATCACCGGCGGCGCCGGCTTTATCGGTTCGCACGTGGCGGACGCGCTGCTGGCAGCCGGCCACCGGACCGTGGTGCTCGACGACCTGTCCGGCGGCTTCAGGGAGAACGTCGGGCCGGGCCATATCTTCGTGCGGGGCTCCGTCACCGACGAGGCGCTGCTCGACAAGGTTTTCGCCGAGCACAAGTTCGACTATGTCTACCACCTGGCCGCCTACGCGGCCGAGGGGCTGAGCCACTTCATCCGCAAGTTCAACTACGAGAACAACCTGACCGGCTCCATCAATTTGATCAACCGCGCGGTGCGCCACGACGTGAAGCATTTCGTCTTCACCTCCAGCATCGCCGTCTACGGCGCCAACCAGGTGCCCATGACCGAGGACCTCGCACCGCTGCCCAAGGACCCGTACGGGGTGGCCAAGTACGCGGTGGAGCTGGACCTGAAGGCCGCGGCCGAGATGTTCGGCCTGAGNTACACGATCTTCAGGCCGCACAACGTCTACGGCGAGCGCCAGAACCACGGCGACCCGTACCGCAACGTGCTGGGCATCTTCGTNAACAATATCATGAAGGGCGAGCCGCTGCCGGTGTTCGGCGACGGCCTGCAGACCAGGGCTTTCAGCTACGTCGGCGACGTGGCGCCCTATATCGCCGCGGCGCCGGACCTGCCCGCCGCCCGCAACGAGGTGTTCAATATCGGCGCCGACCAGGCTTATACCGTGCGCGACCTGGCCGAGCGCATAGCCGCCGCCATGGGCGTCAACTGCGACCTGAAGTTCCTGCCCGCCCGCAACGAGGTGGTGCACGCTTTCTCCAGCCACGACAAGTTCAACCGCGTCTTCAAACCCGGTCCGCAGACCGGCCTGGACGAGGGGATAAAGCGGATGGTGGACTGCGCCAAAAAGCTCGGCCCCATGTCCTCGGGCAAGTTCAAGAATATAGAGCTGACGCGCAATATGCCGCCCAGCTGGCAGCGCCTGACCGAGTAGTGGCGGCGGGGATTAAAAGTTAGAATGTAGCGGTCCGGTTCCGGCTGTCCGGCCNGGNACCGGAGATTCCAAGAGGAGACTGGCGTAACCCTATGATAAATTGTCCTAAATGTGCNTCCGAGGTTTTNGTNGAGACCCCCGCGCTGGGAAATATCCCGCTCGACGTCTGCCCNGGCTGCTCCGGGATCTGGTTCGAGAAGGGCGAGCTGGAAGCCCTGCTCAGGCAGTCGCAGGGCGGCGCCCAGGCCGACCTGGCGCTCATCGATCCCA
>C687J13239_1001246_pt1 | contig 10787 bp, 18 predicted proteins | sample RifGroD2_FD_13239 | JGI IMG/M metagenome (IMG submission 13239) | reverse complement strand
GACAAAATAAAGAAGTAGTCCATCTTTTGAAGGTCAAATACTCCGGGTTGCGGAATAATCCGTTTGGGATGAATTGACTCTATTTCCAATTCCCCGCGGTAAAGATGATGTTTGAAGTCAGGATTCCAGCCTACAAGCATGGCAGAGTAGCCCTGCACCGGGGTTATGCGCTCATTAATATCGTTGATCGCTGTCATGCCGAGTTCTGTTATGTCTGCGGTTAAGCTGTCCTCGATCATCATGGCTTGTACTTCATAGCCGGGGAGCTTGGTTCGGACTGAAGGTTGTGGGATTGTGGAGTCTACACCTGTTTCAATGAATTCTAGGACGAGGTTGACTACGTTGTTGGCTTGCTTTCTTTTGCCGCCTGTATTTTTTGAGTTTATATTACCATCGACGGTTTTTGTGCCAAGGTAGATGGCTTCTCGCTCGTCTCTGATTGCCTCGTCGATGCCGGTTCTAGCTTCTTCGAACTTGTCAATCCATTTTTTGAGTTTAGCTTGCTGCTCGGATTCTTCTTTCATGGAGAGTTTTTTATCTTTCAACTTTTTCACCACCTTTTTCCCGAAGTCCTTTATTACATCAATCAATTACATCACCTGCCTATCTTTTTGAGAATGTAGGCCCTCATTTCAGGGGTAGCTCTTTCTAAGTCCTCAACTAGATCATCCGGTAAATCCCGGAGATCATGAACTTCTGATTTACCCACAGACATTCTCTGTTGTGGTCTAATCTCGTTAGCTATGCAATCCGCAATCAGTAGGTCGTCATGCTTTCCACTTTGGGCATCCGGTCTATTGTCTTTGTCATAAACAAAAGTTAAGAACTCGCCAAGCATGGTAAGGTCAGTAAAGAGCTCAATATGGTTCTCTACTAAGTCAATTTCCTTGTCGATGACCAACGGCCTCGTGTTGCCATCTGTTTTAAATCCGAAACGCTTAGTTACTTCGTGAGAAATTTTGTCGTATGTCTCTCGCATGTACTGCCTTGGGTATCTCAGTCTTTCAAGTTCTTCAAGTGGTCCAGTGTTCAGGTTAGATTCAATCCCTATTAAGGCATCGTTGTAATACTTTCCAAGACAATACATCTGATGGGTGTAGGGCCTTGAATTACTAGACTTCATATGAATGGTGGCAGCCCTTTTTCCTGTTATGTTGTTCAGTAAACTACAGGCATAGTAATCTGCTCCCTGTCCAGCCGTGTCTCCGCCAGCTACATAAAAGAAGTCTTTCTGCACATCTTCATAAATAGTAATGAATCCCCTATCATCGTCAATCCATCGAATAGTGTCATTCTTTATTTGATCTTGAGCATCACCATCTACCCACTCAAAAGAAAAACGCCCAACTTTCGGTGGGTGTTCCTTGTATTCCTTCTTTAGTTGGTTAATACGAATCTTAATGAGTTCGTTCGCGAATACTGGCCGCCCTGTAGCAAGGAAACTTTCTTCAGCAAAGCTAGGATTTTCTTGCTTCATTAGGTCAGTATCATTATTACAGTCATTTCTTAGTTTCCAGCGATACCACGCAATCTGCTCTACTGTCAGACTATACAGCTCGGTTATATTTCGCTCATAACAATAACTGCATTTGCAATCCTTCTTGTGATTCTTGGATTCCTCTATGTTTTTCTCTATGCCCTTTCTCTCATCATCAGTAACGGGCATTTGATATAGGGGATAGTCATGCCAAGCGAAGAACATAGGAATGAAGTCGTTCTCTCCTGCTACAGCCATGTCCCATAAATCCATGAATGAGTTTGTTCCGTTGGCTGTTGACTCTATAAGGACTATTGTACCCGGTACATTTGGAACTGATTGGAGGATACCAGTAAGGGTTCTCAGCGGATCACCACCGTAGAAAGCGAACTCTGATAAATGAACGTAATGGTAAGTGTCTGACCGACCAATTCCATCACTTCCGGCTGTCTGCACCTTTATCATTGAGTTAAGACCTTGTTGCTTACCTTTATATCCAGCGGGGGTGTCGAATATTAACTCCCTTGCATTAGATGCTTTCTGTAATGGTTGAATGTGGGGTGGTAAATTCGCCGTCATGTACTTTGATTTACCGAAGATAGAAGACGTAGAATCATCCCGATGTGCTACCACAAGAGCGTTCCTATTCTTATTTTTTACCGTCTGACAAAGTATTTTTGCTTGGGTATACGTTGAACAGCCTTCCTGTCTAGCTTTTAATATAATAATTCGAGCAGGTTTGCCTTGTGATTCCAACTCTTTTATTTTGTCATCTATTTTCCTTTGAATTGGATTGAATAGGAATGGAACCTGTTGCCCATCCTTATTAACAATCTTAACATAATATTTGCAAAAATCTTCGTCATTACGCCTTGCTAATTCATCATGAATAAGTTGTAACGATGGCAAATCACTCTGCTTTATCTTAGTCCTCTCAGCTTTAACGGGAACATCCGCAATTTCCTTACTCGCCTTTTCCTTCTTCACTACCATACTATCACTCCAAAGATACTTGATACGTCACCCAGTGCCGAACCCATATTTCTTCCCGGCATTTGTGTCTGCTGTAATTCCATCGTTTGCAGTTAGCGCAGTTACAGCGAAGGTCGGGTGAATGTGGTTTGAATTCTGAACATGATCTATTTTCTTGCATATTTACCCCTCTATAGCAAACATAGTAATAATTGACCGAAGTGCAGAAGTTGATCTTTCCACAAATCATCAGTCAACGCTTTTGACTTATCTTCCCTTCGAGCTTTCCATCGGTCAATGATGAAATGTCCAACGAACAGCATAGCTACTTTCCACAAATCATAATTACCGGTTAGGAATAGCCCTGCTGTAATCGTTCCTGTCCAAATAACCGAATGAGCGAAAAGTAAATAATCGTATTTACCCTTGAAGTTTGCAAGGAACTCGCCTTGTAATGGAAAGTCAGCGATAAAGTGGAGCCAAAATAAAATCACAAACTGAAATACCACCTTAAATAATTCTCCTTTTCATGTTCATATTTAACGTTGCTTACTACGTTTAACAGAACGCCTATAAACTCATTGCCTGTCCTTAACGATGGACAAGGTTAAAACATGGTAGAATCAAGGGTTTTATTTAAAAAGAATGATAATAAGAGAAACGATTAAACTTTCATTCCCAATTCATCCATAGCCTTATCAACTAACTCCTTGGCGTTAGGACTCATGGCGGTAGAGCAAACTGCATACATCATACACTTTCTACACAACCCCCTACCCTCCCTGAACTCATACTCTGTTACTGAACAAGATTCCATATCTTCTAGCTTCATTTGCAATCTCCTTTAATTATTAACATTAAAAATGAGGTAAATTTACCTCAGAAGTGCGGTAATTCTACCTCAAAAAATAATGGCATCAAACCCTTGCAGCAGTAAGGATAGGAGTACTTTTTTCATTTCGGCTAACTCTTACTCTTATACCTATACGGCGTTCTTTATCTGTTTGTTAGTTAAAATCGAAGTTACCTTTTTACCAGCCTTAAATGCCATTAGATTATGATCAATCTTACAGCGTCTATGGAACTCAGAATCAAACAAGTTAAAAAGGTAGGCGGGCACTTCTCCCATCTGAAACAGAAAGGGGTTCATATAATAAATTTCCTTATCTCCACTCTTCCATAATCCAAAGGCATTCTTTTTCATAAGCAATTTAACTACCTTGCGAATATTGGAACGGTCAATACCTGTTTCGTCTGCCATTTGTTCTATACCCATATAATCTCCATTAGGTGCTACAACCGCATTCGTATTCAGTTGCAAAAACATCGACAGCCTATGCAATGTCTTTTCTTCAGCAGGGGTAAAAACATCTTTCTTATTCACGTATCTCCACACCTCCAACATTGTCTTTATAAATCGTTCAGACTTTTGGTAATGGATTTCTCCAGTCTCTATGTTTGCAAATTTATTTCTCATAAGGTTGTATCACCTCCTGATGTAAGGCATGCCAAAAAACCCTCATAAATATATAAGAGGTGGGTAGCTTTGTTTAAAGGTACTCAGATGCTTCAATGGTATGGGGGGTATAGATTTAATCCTGTATCCAATACGGACATTGTTGGCACTGCATATATGTTCCCTCAGGTGGACAGTAGTTATTGTTGTAGCACATATGAATCAGCTCCTAGCAGAATTAGTTATGAGGTGTTATGGAGATTATTCTTTATATAGAAATTGATTATGATTAGTTATAGAGATATATACACAGATCACCCCTTTACCCGGCTGTCAGTTCGTGCCCAGGGGGAGGGTCTAAATTCAGGATTTGGCACTACCTCAGCACTCCGGGATCACAACAGCCCGGTCACAGCAGAGCCAGACAGCAGAGAAAGAGTATAAGCCAAAGGAGCAGCACAACAGATGCCATCCAGCCAAAGCAACAGCTACACTCGGCATGGCATCTACCAATCATAACAGCCAGCTACCGCGAATGTGACACAAGGGTATTCTGGCACATTCACAATCAACCTATAGGCGGATCACAGCGGTTTGCTATTGATAATGCCCTCTAAATGAGAATAGAATGGATAAAATCCACCACTGACGGACATTTAACGTGGGGATTTACTCCGCACGTTGCCACTACTCCTTAGCCTCAATATCCACTACCTCACCCTGAATTTGCGCTCTCTCCATTATCTCAGCCATGAGCCTAAGATCCTCATCTGAGTATGCAGAGACAGCCTGGATGAGCAGAGGGCCGCCGTTGGGGCCGGTGTTTTCTACTGTTTGGACATCTTTCCAGCCGTAGTTCTTGAGGGCAAAGATGGCACCTTGAGGAGATTTGGCTTGGAAGAGCTGCTTTTCGGCGTAATTGTGGCATCTGAGCTTCGCACGAACGATAGTGTCACGATGCTCTTTTGTATATCCTTCACTAGTTCCATCTTGAATGTTCATTAAAACCTCTCTACTAGCATTTAACGCCAACGCCAACCCGGTAATAGTAAAAGGTTCTACTTGTATCTTCTTTCCTGTTTCAGCATCTATCTCGAAACAAGAGTCGAAAAAAGCATCTATCTTAGTTTGTAACTCTTCTACAGAAGGAAACTTTAGATTCTTTTCTCCACCCCTATTACCCAACGCATACTTATTACCCACTGCAGCCGCCATACTAATCACCATCCTATAACATAGTTGTTCGCTGACAAACGAGCCATATCTACTTGATATACTAATAACTAAATTACTACTAATCTACCAAATCCAATAAGCCCCAACGCCAAATACCCGCACCACTAAATCATGAATCAACCCAACGCTAAGAAATAAAGCAGATACCATACACATCTTCATATCAAATTTAACCCAACTCTTAACACTCATGTTTATCGCCACTCATTTCTCATCGTCAATAGGTATTCCGGTGATAATAAAGTCCGTTAAATCTATCGTAAAACCAATCGCATATATCAATTTACTCAACTCTAACCCAGTTTGATAAGGATCTCCAATACTTTGTATCCTTAATAGCTCTACATGTATTTTACATAGTACATCGTTAAATGATTCATCTCTTATAAACATATAACCAGCACACCTCCTTAATATCTCACCGCAAGCCCTACAATCAACCCTAAGCCCACTACTAAGTAATCCGATAGCAATCTACTCAATGACTTAATAGCACTTTTAAAACATTGCTTATATAGAGCAACGCAAAGACAAAATAAACTTAACAATATTTGATAAATGCCATTGCATAATTCAATGAGCTATGTTATTGTTATTCCATCGAACAAAAATAACGAGGAGGAAACAACAATGGCTAAAGCAACCACTAAGTCAGCCCAATCAGCACCGAAGCAAAATGTCTACGAAATGGTAACTGAACGCATCATTAAAAAATTAGAATCAGGTGTTATCCCTTGGCATAAACCTTGGAACTCATCCGGTGCAGTAGCTTGGGATACCCAAAGAGAATATCGCGGCATCAATGCAATGCTACTTGAACCCGGCGAATATGCTACCTTCAATAAAATCAAGGAATCAGGTGGCAAGGTAAAAAAAGGAGCTAAAGGCCAAATGGTAGTATTCTGGAAAATGTTCGAGAATGAATCAGATCCCGATAAGAAAATCCCCTTCCTGCGCTACTTCACGGTCTTTGAAATCAACACCCAGGTCGAAGGAATGAAGTCCAAGCGCAAAGAAGCAGTAGCCAACGAACATAACCCGATTGAATCAGCCGAGCAAATAAAAGAAGCCTACCGGAATTGCCCTCCGATAAGCTACGCGCCAGGTAAAGCCTTCTACCAACCCTCCAATGACTCAATAAGTGTACCAGATATTAATGACTACAACAACCCCGAAGAGTTCTATTCCACCATGTTCCACGAAATGGTACATAGCACAGGACATAAGTCGAGATTGAACCGGGCCGGGATAACTGGGATTGCAGCTTTCGGAAGCGAAACCTACTCTAAGGAAGAATTAGTCGCAGAGATTGGAGCAGCGATGCTTTGTACGGTCGCAGGAATTGACCAAGCAACCTTTGAAAACTCCGCATCTTATGTCTCATCATGGCTTAGAGTATTAAAGGGAGATCCCAAGCTCGTAGTATTCGCAGCAAGTCAAGCGCAGAAAGCAGCCGATCACATCCGGGGTATCAAGGCAGAATATTAATCCATAAGGCCAGCCGGGAGCCAATACCCGGCGAAAGGAGCAAGCGCGCATGATTAATGTAGGCGATAAGTTTATTGGCACTGTTAACGGTATGAAGTTTGAGGTTATAGAGTTTAGATCCGCTCGCAAAGATGTGGGATTGCAACCAGATTACATATTGCGTTATGGAACTAACGACAAGGTTATTAGCGCAACTCAAAACCTCTTAGATTGGTTATTAAAGTCTGGGGGATTAATTAATGACTAGTGGAGGAAAACGCCCCGGAGCAGGCCGCAAACCAGTTTCAGAAAAAGCCACTAACCGCACGATCCGCATGACAGACGCAGAATGGGAAACCATACGCCAACTAGCCATAGCATCAGGGCAAACAATATCAGACTACATCCGAACTAAGGCCACCAAATAAGGTGGTCTTTCCTTATCCCCTCACAACCCCCATGACTCCACCTAAGCCCCTTACTAATCCTTCTAACGCATTCCTTCCAAAAGGATTAACAACAGGCTCAGAATACTTCCCTTCTATAAAGCGATCATTCCTAAAAAGAATTTAACAAATATCTCATTTTACCCCTTTACATTCCGTTACGTATCGTATATACTAAGATCAATCAAACAAGTTGCTTGCGGATCACAAAGGGGATCGAGGCGTAAAGGAGTTTTTTGAAATGATTAAATCTAATGCGGTAGAACTTAAACAAAAAATCGAGAATCGCCATACCTTCGAACCTATTAATCTTAAGTGCAATGGCGGATTCGGCTATCATGCAGGAGTGCTAAACTTCGAAGACTCTGGAGATAACCAAAACGGCGTTTGGATGTTTTCTAATGGTCAGGCTGGCGGAAGCTTTGAAGCTAACGAAGAATTTGTTTTAATGGTAATCGGAAGCAATTACCAGAACATCAAGGATTATTTCAAATCTTAAGGGGGTATGTGACCAATGGCAGCTAAAGTAATTCTAAAATTCGATGTCCTACCCGAAGAAAAGGAAAAGCTCGAAACCATCTGCAAGTCCCTCGGAATAACCAAAATAGAGTTCCTTCGACAAGCGATGGCAGAAGCACTTAAAAAGCAATCCTAGAGGGTTCTTCCCTCGTCCATACTTCCTAAAAATATGGAGCGTGGACGAGCGAAGAAATGAAAGAAGGAATTAAAATGACAAATCTAACATTAGCCAAGCTGCTATCTTTAAATGATGATCAAAAGATTGAGGCATTTGAAAGGATAGCAAATTCCTACATGGGTTCAGGCGACTCAAGCGAACTGGATAACAGCATTACTAGCATCCTTGTTTCTTACACTAATAATTAAGCCTAAAGCCAAACCGGGCTATATCGGCGTAAGGAGGTCGCCCCATGCTAAACCAAAAATCCAACACCCAGCTAGCTCAACAACTAGCTAATCGTACCAACAAACCCGTCGCAATCTGGACTAACTCACGCGGTCAAGTCAATATCCAATTCGCAACCAATGATCCAATCGAGCCATTCGATACTCTGCACAGTGTAGTTGATCCAGAGGAGGATGAAGCACATGTTTAATGACCAAGAACACCTCAACTCATTCAAATCCCTCTGCCCCGGTAAGCTGATAAACGATGTCGAATGGTCTAGCACAATCTATATCCTCACGTCCGATTCAGAACTTCGCAGAAAAACAAAGAAGCATATCCACCCTAAAAAATTCGAAATAAATTGGGATGAAATTCTTAAAACAGACTTTGGAAGTGGTCACTACGCGATTATCTATTGGGCTTTTACCTTATGGGCCGGAAACTCATGGCGACTAGATAAAGAAGGAGAATACTGCGAACCTATCGATACTATGAGTAGAGCCTATTCTATGGACGAAACTCTTCGCCGAACCGCGATAACGGCCCTCGAATTACGATGGAGAATTAAAAGCTTTAAGGAGGATAACGTATGAAAAACTACAAACTCGTAATGGAAATCATATCTCTCGCTATCCTGGTTAACGAAAACACCGAGCTATGCACATTTGTTGACTTCTCCGGTCATGTCAATACGATTAGCGCCAGAGTTTTCCCATCAAAATCCGAGGAGCATACCAAAAATATACACAGGATTTACTCTAAAGACGCGCACTGTAACGACGAGCTATGGATGAACGAAGGGGAATCATTGACCCAACTCCAAGAAATAAAAGAAGTTTTAAAAGGCTATCTGTTCAACATTGAAGAGTCCTATAAGTAGGGCTCCTTTTTTTATCCCGGAGCAATCCAAACCCCTTTATTATGTCTCATCGCCTTATCGACCGCGTCAAACCTTTTCGAATCCTCAAGCCTTTCAAACCTAATGCAATTCTTAGGCGGCTTTTCCTTATCAGGACAACGCTTCTGCCTAGTGCATAATTTGCAATCCACGATAAGTTACACCCCCTGAAAATTAGAAAAGACGCGTCAAGGCTATAATTAAGCCATGCGCGTCTTTATTTTGTAAGTTATTCTGTCCCCTAGAGTGTAACATTACATAATCAAAATGTCTTACGTTCTAGGTATGCTAAATGCTAGACATTTGTATGTTTTGTCTATTTAATTTCTGCCTTTAGGCATTCTTCGCACCTTTTATATGCGTGTGCATCATGGTCATACTCGACTCTCTTTTTATACGTGCGGCATCTTTCGGAAGGAGTATTTAACATTTCGCAATAACCAATACTTGAAGACATACTGCAATGCGTTCCAGTCTAACTCCCATTAAGGATAGTTTGTATTATTATCATTTAATTTCCCCCATCGTCTTAGCCAATTCCCCTACGGCCTCATCTTTCAACCGATAATAACTATCCCGACTCCTTAACCCGTGGTTTTTCTTCAGGACAAATTGCACATAGGCTTCTTTATTATCGTTCAAGTATCTCTCTGTAATTATTAACCCCTTAGCCTCTGTCAGCATCCCAACCGCTAAATCAATCAACTCAACCTCATTTTGTAACTGCACAAGCTCCCTTTTCCGATCCCCTATCCTACTCGCCAAATCCCCTGTACTATCTGACGTACCGCTACCGTGTGGCATGTCACTACACACCTGCGTTGTCTTAACTCCCATCATGGATAGTTCCCTAAGCAAGTACGCTATCCTGTCCTGATTGGGCTTGTAGAGCGTTAGGCGAGCTATGGTGATGTAATGCCACGGGGGATGTCTGAGCTTTTTTTCTGTTTGTTGCAACCCTTAACCCTCCTTAGTAACTGTCATAGCCATCAAGAAAGGTTTATGGACCTCATGCCCAAAAAGTATCACATTAGCGGCATTAGATAACCTTTTGTTTCCCTCGTTAGGAACTAGGCAAGTTGTACAGAACATATCTTCCTGCCCCTCAGTTTTCTCTTTCAGGAAGAAACTCGCTAGTACCTGAATGCCATTAACCTTACAAATCTCAATTATCTTTGACATCAATGGGGCTATTTTTCCGTCATAGATTTCTTCTTTATCGTACATATTCCTATTCCCCCAAACTCTTAATATCGAACACGATACCCCTGCACCAAACTTCTCCAGCCTCCATCACATCAAATGTCGCATGAGGAATTTCCGTTTCGTATGTCCATGCAGGGCCGCCCTCATCGTGCCATATTATATTTATTAGCTTGCACTTTTCCTTTGCCAATTGATAGTATGAGCATTCGCATTCGCATTCTTCAAGGAACCTACCATCATTATCTAGATAAATAGTTCCACCGTCGAAACAACCAACCTCTTTGCGGATAGCTCCCTGCAATTCTGCGTTATCGTCAGAGTATCCATATACCACGACAAATCCCAATTCCCTCGCTTGTTCCTTATCCTCGGAAGTCATCTCATTGCCCATTTCCCGACCATCCAGCATCTTCGCAAATTCCTGTATTGTCATTATTTTATCCCCTCTCTAAAAACTCATAGTATTCCTTCTCGCTAATTTCCCCGCTATGCCATTTACCGCGCATAATTCGACGTTGATTGCTATTCTCAATTTTCGCCTTATGCTTCATTTCTTCTTTGGCAATATCAGCGTTAATCTTTTCTTTCCACTTGCCCCATAGATGAGTATCAAATGGCCTCCACTCTACGCACGGTAATGAAAAGCTTAATTTATCTTGTGCCTTATCATCTCGGTTTAAGGGTGGCTTAAATTCGTTTATAAAGTAAATTTCATAAACATT
>C687J13239_1001240_pt1 | contig 10820 bp, 10 predicted proteins | sample RifGroD2_FD_13239 | JGI IMG/M metagenome (IMG submission 13239) | reverse complement strand
AGGCGGGCAAGGTGCACCTGTGCGATGGAGGCAGCCGCCAGGGGTTCGGGGTCGAAGGTGGCAAATATTTCCTCGGGCGGCGCGCCGAGGTCTTCGCCGAGCTGTTGCTGGAGTTCGGCGTAGGGCACGGGTGGCGCGCTGTCCTGAAGCTTGGAGAATTCGGCGATCCACTCGGGTTCGAACAGATCTACGCGCGTCGCGAGCACCTGGCCGAGCTTGATGAAGGTCGGGCCCAGCTCCTCAAGAGCGCGCCGCGCCCGCGCGGGCGGCTCGAGATGTGCCAGCTCATCTGCATGCTTCCAGCGCAGCGTCCGTCCCGCGCGTTCCAGCGCATTGGCCATCCCCATCCGCCGCACAAAATCGCCGAAGCCATAGCGGATCAGGATCGAGGCGATCTCGTGCAACCGCCCGAGGTCGCGCGCCGCAATCAGCGCCTGCCACAGCATCACTCGCCCTTGTCTTTGCGATGACCGGGCTGGACATGTTCGGCCAGCCCGGTAAGCACGCCGGCAGCGATCTGGCGCACGAGGTCGGAAGTGTTCTTCGCGAGATGCAGGCCAACCCCGGCCTGAGCGCGTCCTGCGGCGCCGATATGGTGCGCAAAGACGGACAGCGTTTCCTTCAGCTGCGTGCCGATCGCGGAACCCTGGGTGCGGGCATGCGCCGCCAGGCCATGCAATATTTCGCCCGCCGCATTTTTTGCAGCAGAAGCCGAGTTTTGCAGGGTTTCCACGAACATCTTCTCCAGGTTCTCCAGGTCCGAGCGCGCGCGCTTGAGGTCCTCGCTGGAATATTTCTGCGCCCGGCCCGCCGCTTCTTCCACGGCGAGCTTGGCGGCCTCGGCAAATTGCGCCAGCGCTATGTCCAGTCCGGTGACCGCCTGTTTGAGGTGATCCCGCGCGATGTGGGTTTGCGCGGAGGTATGCTGCAACTCCTGTTGCACGCCCGCCTGCGCGCCGCGCAACACGGCGTCCGCGGTCTGCCGCACGGACTCGATATCGAGCGACCGCGCACTGATGAAGCGCAAGGTGAGCTGCCGCACTCTTTCCTGCACATCGTTCCCCTGCTCGACGGCCTCGCGCACTTCCGCTTCAAGGTTGCTTGTATCGCTACTGGTTTCAGCATTCATGATTGATCTCCTAAATTGATGAATCGATTACCTACCGTACAACTGCTTCCGTGATTTTCAACCTGCCCCTGCAACTTGCCAACTCATCTGGCGAATCCCGTCAACGCGACGCAGGCTACAGCATAAATCAAAACCGCCAGCAGGATCACTGCGGCAAACCCCAGATGTATCGCCAGCAACGTGGCGAGGACGGCTCCCACCACCGACGCGAAGCCGTTGATCGCCCATGCCCAGGGAATGGAATCCCCGGACGCTCCCGCCAGCCGCGCCATGCCGGTCGGGAAAGGCACGCCCATGCATGTCGCCAGCGGCGCGATCAGCATCACGGAGATGATGATCCTGGCCGCATCGGGCAGATGGATCAGCGCCTGGAACAGGTACGGCAGGACGGCCAAATAAGCCAGCGATATTGCGCCCATCGCGGTCACCGCGATGGTGACCTTGTTCGCGGCCTGCCAATTCCCGGCCAGCCGGCTTCCCGCCATCCAGCTTCCCGCTGCGGCGAACACCAGGAAGGCGCACAGCACGACCGCCACCGCGTACAGCGGGTGCGCCAGGAACAGCACGAATTTCTGGATGAAGGCGATTTCCATGAACATGAAGGCGAAACCGATCGCGAGAAAATACAAAGCCACCGGCGCGGATGGCAACGTGCGCCGGCAGCGCGACAGGGCCAAGGGTGCGAGAATCAGCAGCGCGCTTGCCGCAAGCGCCTGCACCAGCGTCGCGACCAGCAGCGGATAGCTCCAGTCGAACAGCGACATGCCGCCCTGCTCGCGCAGCGAGAATATTTCCGCCGCGGCATTCCATTTGAAGAAGCGGAAAAAATGCGGCCGGTCATCGGTCGCCGGCTCGATATAAAACTTGTACCGGTCGATGAAGTCCTGCCGCTGAGGGCCCAGCAGCGCGGTCGCGCCGTCGAAGAAATAAGGCTGCGCCAGCAGGTTATAGCGGTTCGCCTCATCGGCTTTCATGCCGGGGTAATACGCCAGGTCGAAGGAACGCGCATGGCTGAATTTTTTGAGCGCCGCGATTTCGCTCGCGGTGAAATCGCCGTTCTTCACCAGCAGCGTGACGGTCTTCCAGCCGCGGATCATCGCCAGTCTTGATGACGGATTGGGCACGCCGTTATTTTCCAGCGCGGCCACCGCCGTCGCGAACAGCTTCAGCGCGTCGCGCGGCGGCAATGTGAGCCAGCGGGTGACGGCCAGCATGCCGCCGGGCGCGAGGCGGTCCAGATAGGCCTGCAGCGCCTCGACCGTGTACAGATAGTTTTCGCTCAGGCCGTACAGCCCGGCCGACGCGGTGCCGAACGAATCCAGCAGCGCCACCTGGATCAGGTCGTAGCGCTGATCGCTGCTGTTGACGAAGCCGCGCGCCTCGGCCTCGTAAACCTGCACGCCGGGCTGTTCGAAGAGCTTGCCGGAATAGTCGCGAAAACGCTGCCGCACCAGGCCGGTCATGTTGCTATCCAGTTCGACCGCATCGACTGCGGCGCTGCCGTGGTACAGCGCCTGTAGCACATCGCTGCCGGGGCCGGCACCCAGCACCAGCACGCTCGGGCGCATCAGCAAATGATAAGGCAGCGCCGAGGTGAGCTGGCCGAGATAGGAAAGCGGCGCGAGATTGCCGTCGAATTTCGTCAGCGCAGACGGGCCGTCCCCGTCGACGAACACGCCCAGTTGCGGCGGCGGCTCGCTCGTCGCGTTGAGGCTCATCCCCGGCGCATGGCGCAGCGGCACGCGGGTGTTTTCCACCACCGCGATCTGCCCCAGCGGACTGCTGCGTTCCTCGATCACCCGCGCTCCGGCGATGTTCAGCGCCTGACTCATATCCTTGTAAGCGGAGGGATGCACCTGAATATCCGGCAATGCCACCGCCGCCAGCACGGCCAGCGCGACAAATAATTCCATCAGCCATTTCGGCCGCAGCTTCAGTTCGACGACGGCGATCGCCGCAGCCAGCAGCGCCAATGCCGTCAGCGCGGACAGCACTTGCTGCGGCGGCACGAGGAACAGCACGCCGATGACGCCCAGGCTGCCCAGGCCCGCGCCGAGGATGTCGCAGGCATAGATGCGCGATGCCTGTTTGCCGAAGCGCGCAAAAACGAGNCCGATGCCAAAACCCCCGCAGAAGAACGGCAGCATCATCAGCAGGTAGACGGCGAGCAGTTTGGCCGGCTGGGTGTTGTCCCACAGCAGTTCGAGCGGATTGAACGGAACCTGTTGCGCGAGCAGGAACGCGGAAGGCATCAGCAAAGCCAGTGCCGCCGCGGCCGCGACATACACCGCGCCGAAATGCGGAATGATTTTTTCCTTCAGCAGCGCCAGCGCCGTGCCGCTCGCGCCGTAGCCCAGCATCGCCGCGCTGATGATCATGTAGGCGAAGTGATGCCACAGCACGATGCTGAACAGGCGCGTCAGCAGCACCTCGTAGGCCAGCACGCTGGCGGACAGCAGGCCGATCGCGATGAATGGCGGGCGGGGCATAAGCGCTAACTCTCCAACCCTTCCCCAGAGGAAGAGAGGGTAATCATTCCTTCCCCTTCAGGGGGAAGGTTAGGATGGGGGTGGGTTCGAGGGTAATGAGGTTCATGTTTATAACTTACTGAAATTCCACTATCTACCCCATCCCCACCCCGACCCTCCCCTTGAAGGGGAGGGAGAGAATCATGGTGATGATTGCTCAAGTTAGCGCAAATGGGCGGATGGTAAGGCATGGCTAATGCTCGCCGGTCAGCGGGACAAAACGCACCGGCAATATCTGGCGGCTGGTCAGCGAACCGTCCAGCTGTTTTTCCACCAGCATCAAATACTGGGGCATGAATTGCGTGCCGAGCGGGATCACCATGCGGCCGCCCGGCTTGAGCTGCTTGATCAGCGGCGGCGGCACATGGCTTGCTGCGGCCGTCACGATGATCGCGTCGAACGGCGCCGCTTCCGGCCAGCCGTAATAGCCATCGCCCACCCTGGTCTGCACATTGCGGTAACCGAGAGATCGCAGACGCTCGCCCGCCTGTTTCCCGAGCGGCTCGATGATTTCGATGCTGTAAACCGAGCCGGCGATTTCCGCCAGAACCGCCGCCTGATAACCGGATCCGGTGCCGATCTCGAGCACCCTGTCGCCGGCCTTGACCTTCATCAGATCGGTCATCAGCGCCACGATGAAAGGCTGCGAAATCGTCTGCCCATGTCCGATCGGCAGGGGGCGGTTGAGATAGGCAAACGCGGCCAGCGCGCCAGGCACGAAACGGTGGCGCTCCACTTTTTCCATCGCCGCAATGACGCCTGGGTCGAGTGCGGAAATGCCGCTGTATGAGGCTGTGGCATTTGCATCGTCCAGCACCTCTTCCACCATCTTGTGGCGCGCCGTATCGAACCCCCCGCCCTGCGACGGGAACACGAAACAGAAAAAAAGGAGTGCGCCCAACACAAAGCGGCGTTTCATAGTTTCCTTTTTTAACCGGCCATCAAAAAGTGGCGCATTCCGCTTTTTACGAAGCTTAAACGGAAGATTCCTTCACCTTCAAGGCGAGAGAATAATTGGCGCTTTTAATGCCCGCAAAAATAACAATGCCGTTGGTGGGATCATTGCCGCTGGTACAACCCGATCAGCTCGGAATGGGCCAGCACATGGCCCTGCATGGCCTTTTCCAGAACCGCCTTGGTGGGGTGTTTCAAATCCGGCAGCAGGATATCCAGCGCATACAGTTTGAAAAAATAGCGATGTCTGCCCACCGGCGGACAGGGTCCGCCGTAGCCGGTGCGCTGCCAGTCGTTAACCCCCTGCAAGGTTCCGGCCGGGCTATCCTTTACTGCAACACCCTCCGTCAAACCGTGGGCAGCGGTGGGGATGTTGTACAGCACCCAGTGTACCCAGGTCATTTTGGGGGCAGCCGGGTCTGGCGCATCCGGGTCATCGACGATCAGGGCCAGACTCTTCGTGCCGGCCGGTACGCCAGCCCAGGCGAGCGGCGGGGAAACATTCCGGCCATCGCAAGTATGACGCGCAGGGATCGCGCCGTTGTGCGGGAAGGATGGCGATGTGATAGCCAAGGACATGATGGCAGGTGACATGATGGTTTTCTCCTTTTCGGCCGTTAACCAGCCGGTTTGGGCCGCGCCGAATGAGATGCAGAGGAGCGCAATCCCCAGTATGGCCGCCCATATCCAGTGAATGCGCCGGAACCCGGTTATCATGCCTCAGGACACTGGAATGGTTCTGCCATTTTCGCCAGCCACGTCGGGCATCTGAAAACAATCTGCAGGGGTGCTTCACCGCCCCCTTTATTGCACGCCGCTCTCATCTTCCTGCACGCCAGCCTCGCCTTCGCTTGTGCGCCTTGGTTCGTGCGTCTTGATGTCACCGCGAATTTTGCGCGCGTAGTCCTCAAGCTGGCGTTTGGCGGCATCGAAAGCATCGCGCAAGGCCACATAAATGTCTTCGGCATGGTCGCGGTTCACCACGATCTCGCTGCCCGGCACGCCGATGTCGATGCGCACATTGAACTGCTTGCCCTGATGATGGTGCTTGTGCGGCACCTCGACTACCACGCGGCAGGACGTGATATGTTTGAAAAACTCTTCGAGTTTTTCCACCTTGCCGCGGATATGCGCCTCCAGCGCCTCTGAATGTTCAACATCACGGATGGTAATTTGCAATGGGATCTGCATGAGTCTCTCCTTATTAATAAATTTGGCCCGTTTTCCTCTCTCCCAACTCTCTGCCGGAGCTGCCAGCCATTCGACCAGACTGGAAAATTACTCCAGCCAAGCCGCCGGTTATCCCGCAAGCGGGAGAGAGGAAAGCGGTCTCGCTGCGCGAGTTTAACGTTAACGGCGGCTTATTGTTTCCTTTTTCTGCTCGTATTTCACCAGCTTGGCGAGTGCCAGCAATTCTTTCGCCAGAAGCTCAAGCAGGTCATCCAGGGTAAGAATGCCAACCAGCCCGCCGCTGTCATTCACCACCGGCAGGCGCCGCACCCCCTTGGCGCGCATATACTCGATTGCCTCGAACATGCCGGTATTTTCCTTTACCGTGACCAGGTCGGGCACCATGATGTCGCCCACTGTGATGGTCGCCGGATCAAGCTCCGGCGCTATGATTTCCACCACGAGATCGCGGTCGGTGACGATGCCGACCGGAACTCGCACACCGCCTCTATCCTCGACGACGAGCACATCGCCGACGTGATGCTGGCGCATGAGCCTGGCCGCTTCCAGGATGGTGTCATTGGGCTGCACGACGACGACTTCGCGGTTACAAATTTCACTGATAGGCATGATGGCCTCCATGTTGTTGATTGCCCGGTGCAGATTTCAATTGGCCTCCCCGTCCGGATCAGCCATTAATATTTACGCAAGGCCTGCTTGGGCTTTTTTCCCTGCGAAAAATCTTCCTGCCCAGTATTCGAAAAATCATAATAGGCAGCGTTCAAATAGCGCGCGACATCGGTGATCTCCTCTTCGCTCCAGACCAGGCCGATGTTGGCCTGCCAGCGGCGCACCTGGGCTTTAAGGCTGCTCCAGTCGGTCGCCAGCTTCTGCTTGCGCCAATGAACTTCCGAGGTGTGGCATGCATTGCAATGTGTCGAATAAAGCAATTCGCCGCGCTCTTCGCTGTGCTTTACCTGGGCATGCGCCAAGGTATGCGTGCCCCACAAAAGGCACAGTGCAAAAGCCAATTTCCTTGACACAGTCATGAAAAGTCCTCACAGCCTCTGATCGGCCTGCATGGCAGCCTGGCGGGCGTGCAGAAACCAGCGATCCAGCACTACATGGCGGGTAAACCATTTGTTGCCCAGCAATACCCCGGCGAAAAAGTTGCGCATGAATGCCGGCCCGCCGCCTGGTGCCGCCGCAGCGCCAAAGCGTGCAACCAGCCGGCCGGCGTAAGGCAGCAGTTGCTCACTGCCGTAGTCTCCCCTGGCTTCCAGGATGGTGGCGGCAGCCATGATGCCCGACTCCACCGCAGGCCGTATTCCTTCGCCGCTTTGCGGGTAGGCCAGCCCGGCCGCATCGCCGACGAGCAGCATGCCGTCATCGATCTGTTTGCGCACCGCATGTCCATATAGCAGGTAGGCATGCCCATGGAAGCTGTCCGGGATGTCCTGTGGAATTCTGCCGCGCTGCTTGAGGAAGTCGCAAAAATGCCTGACCTGTTCCGAAAGACGATGGTTATCCTCCCGGCCCAGTCCGATATTCAGATAATTGCCTTTGCGAAAGCACCAGCCGTATCCCTTCATGTCCTGGCAAAAATAAAGCTCGGGAGTGTCCCCACGCACCTGGCAGGCATCGCGTTGCGCCGGGCTCATCTCGAATTCGATTTCTTTTGCCGCAATTGCGTGCTCGTCCGCCCCGGGATTCGCCCCCATATAGCGCGCCACCGGGCAGAAATGCCCTCCCGCACCGATGACCAGAGGAGTCGAAATGGCATCGTTGACGATCCACTGCTTGCCGTCCCGCCGCAAAGATTCCAGCGCTTGCCCAAGCCGCAGGCGCGCCCCCGAGCGTTGCAACAGATAATCGTCCAGCTCGCGGCGGCGTATGCCATAGCTGACCGTGGCCGGATACCGGGTCACCCTATCACTGCCATCGATCAAACCGGTGCGAAAAGCCGTGATCGGCTGCAGCACATGCTGCCGGCCATAATCTTCGGTATCCAGTTGCAGCGCCTCCACCACCGCCGGGGTAATCCAGCCGGCACAGACCTTGTCGCGCGGGAACAGCACCTTGTCCATCACCATCACATCCATGCCCTGGCGGCGCAGTTGCCATGCGCAGCTCGAGCCCGCCGGGCCGCCCCCGATGATGAGTGCGTCACAGGTTTCCATCGTGCGCTCCCTGGGGGAGATAGAGGTGTTGCCGGGTCCATGGAATCTGGTTATNACCTGCGCGGGCGAAGGACACCTGGAACAGTTGCATGCCTCCGGCCTTGAAGGCCGTGAGCGATCCGGCGAGATANANGCGCCATGCCCGCACAAATGCCGGATCGAACATTTCTGNCACGCGGTCGATATTATTCTCATACCGCTGCAGCCAGTGCTCCAGGGTCTTGGCATAGTGCAGCCGCAAATTCTCCACATCCAGAACCGAAAAATCGAAAGGCTCGAAGATCTGCATCATTTGCGCCAGGCTCGGCGGGCAGGCGCCGGGGAAAATGTGGCGCTCGGTCCATGCGTCCATCGGGCGGGGGTAATTCAGGCCTATGCTATGGATCAGTCCGCGCCCGCTCTGCTTGAGGCTGCGGTCGATGACCGCCCCCAACTCCTGATAATGGTTCATCCCCACATGCTCGAGCATGCCGACGGAGGCAAACGCATCGAACTCGCCGTGCAGGTTGCGGTAGTCGTCCTCGATGAACTCGACCTGCCCGTCCAGCCCTTCGGCGCGAGCGCGTTGCCGGGCGAAGGCAATCTGCTCTGTGGAGATGTTGTAGGCTGTCACCGTCACACCGTAGTGTTTGGCCATATGCAACGCCAATGCCCCCCAGCCGCAGCCCGCTTCCACCACTTTTTCGCCCGGCTGCAAACGCAGTTTGCGGCATATATGATCCAGCTTTGCAATCTGGGCATCTTCAAGATTGGTGTCCGGGCTGGGGAAATACGCGCAGGTGTACACCATCCGTTCATCGAGCCAGAGTTTGTAAAAGTCGTTGCCGATATCGTAGTGGTGGTGGATGTTGCAGCGCGCTCCGGAGAGGGTACTGCACCGTGCGTCGTAGAACGGAGCCAACAGTTTTTTCCCGATCTTGCCATGGCTGGCCAACGGCCAGACCCGATAGACCGCATCGAGAAAATCCAGCAGATTCCCCTGCACCTCTATGCGCTGGGCCGAGTACAACTCGCCGAAGTAGAGCTCGGGGTCGGTGACCAGTTTCAATAATGCACCACGGTCGCGAATGAGCACCTGCGCTACCGTGTTCTCATCATGATTCGAAATTTCCTGCCCATTCCACAGCACAATTTGCACGGGCGGATTGCCTATGGCGCGCATCATTCTCTCCAGCAGCAGCTTTTCCGTCGCAAAGACCATATTGCCGAAAGTTTGCCGCTGTTCTGCCGCCGGCGCCGGACAGGAAAATCCGCCGCTTATCGGTTTGCTTGAAGGCTCCGCCTGCTCCTGTCTCATGCTTTGGCTCCTCGCAATCATGTCGTGTGCGGCCATCAAATCCGTCTGCCATGACCCGCTTAAACGCTGTGCCTATCCGTTTACTCCTTCAGTGCGTCCAGTTCACGCGCAACAGATTTTGTTCCGGGTTGTAGTGATATTGCAATTCGCCCTGATAGGCATGATGCAACGCTTCGCCGATGCCGCGGGCCAGATGAATGTCGGTCGTGGTCACCAGCGTCGCGCCATCTTTTTCTTCCACCGCCATGATGCGTTTGAGCGGGTGTTCCGCCCGTTCGTGTTTTTCATGGTTATGCACGAGATGCATGATTTCGTCGCGATGGGATTGGAAAAACTCTCCCTTCATGGTAAGGAAACCGGCGGGATATTGGTCGTGGATGCGATGGCAGGCAGGGCAGGTTTCCCGATGCGCGTTTGCCGGGGCCTGAAGCCACTGCCAGCGGCCTTCATGAAAGACTGCGCCGCATTGCGGGCAGACGGTCGGCTCCGGCAGCTTGACCTTTGCTTTGTAGGCATCGTGCACTTGCTCCTGGAAGATGCCGTCGTGGCGCTGAATTTGGCGGAAGCCGCCGGGAATAGTTGTGTGGCTCATGATAATTTTCCTTTGGTTGATCGCATGGTTGGCTGATTTTTTTGTTTCACAGGCGCGTTCGCTACATTTCCATCCCCCCCATAACATCAGGTTGCTTCATGTCCTTCGGCAGCTCCGCAACCATCGCGTCCGTGGTGAGAATCAGGCTGGCTATCGAAGCGGCATTCTGCAACGCGCTGCGCGTCACCTTGGCAGGGTCGAGGACACCCATTTCGATCAGATCGCCGTATTCCTCGGAGGCGGCGTTGTAGCCGAAGCTGCCCTCGCCCTCCAGCACCTTGTTCAGCACCACCGAAGGTTCGCCGCCGGCGTTGGCAACGATCTGGCGCAGCGGCTCTTCCAATGCGCGCAGCACGATCTGGATGCCGGCATCCTGCTCGCTGTTGTCGCCCTGCAACGCGGCCACTGCCGCTCTGACCCTCAGCAGCGCCACCCCGCCGCCGGGCAGGATGCCCTCCTCGACCGCCGCGCGGGTCGCATGCAGCGCGTCTTCGATGCGCGTTTTCTTTTCTTTCATTCCGGTTTCGGTGGCCGCGCCGACCTTGATCACCGCGACGCCGCCGGAAAGCTTGGCGGCGCGCTCCTGCAATTTTTCCTTGTCGTATTTGCTGGTCGCCTCATCGATCTGTTTGCGGATTTGCCTGATGCGGTTCTGGATTATTTCCGGATCGCCTGCGCCGCCGATCAGCGTGGTGTCATCCTTGCCCACTTCCACGCGCTTGGCCTGACCGAGGTTTTTCAGCGTGACCTTCTCCAATGTGAGACCGATCTCATCGGCAATCACCTCACCACCAGTGAGGATGGCGATGTCCTCCAGCATGGCGCGGCGGCGGTCGCCGAAACCCGGCGCCTTGACCGCGGCGGTTTTCAAAATACCGCGAATGTGGTTGATCACCAGCGTCGCCAGCGCTTCGCCCTCGACATCTTCGGCAATGATCAGCAGCGGCCGCCCTGCCTTGGTGATCTGCTC
>C687J13239_1001232_pt1 | contig 10868 bp, 11 predicted proteins | sample RifGroD2_FD_13239 | JGI IMG/M metagenome (IMG submission 13239) | reverse complement strand
CAAAATCTCTATGTTAAAAACATCGCCGACCGACGGGCCGATAAGCTTTTCAACCAGCGCCCGGCTGATTTCCGAGTGAGAAACCTCCTCGTCGTGCTGACAACTTACCAAAACGGTTTTGATTTTATCGCCGTCCACGGTCACCTGCGCTTTTCCGTCCGGCTTGAGCCAAAAAATTTCTCCGTTCTTTCGCAAACGCTCCAATCCGTTCGTTAAAACATGAACCAATAAAAGGCCTTTAGGCAGGAATTCAACGGTTTCATCGTCGGCGTAGCCGTACATTATGCCCTGATCCCCGGCGCCGCCGGTGTCAACTCCCAAGGCGATGTCCGGCGACTGGGCGGCAACATTTACCACAACCTTCAGTTCGTCTTTATGGCCGATGTCGCGATAAACTTGTCTGGCGATTTTTTCAAAATCAACTTTGGCGTTTGAAGTGATTTCACCGCCGATCACCAACAAGCCGTGACTGCCGAACGTTTCCACCGCCACGCGGCTGAAAGGGTCCTGTTTCAAACATTCATCCAAAATCGCGTCGGAAATCTGGTCGCAAATTTTGTCCGGATGTCCTGAAGTGACGCTTTCAACCGAGTATATTTTTGAACGATAAATCATATTTTCAATAAAATTAAAAAATCTTTCTTAACCTTACCGCCGTCATTCGCGAAAGTCAATTTAATTGTAAAACTCTTTGGAAACAATTTCAATCGCGACGTCCCGCGGCGTCTTGCCTGTTTTCTTTGATTTCTCGAGAACGCTCTTCGCGCGCGTCGCGATTTTTTCTTCAACCATCCGAAACATCTTTTTTTGGTCAAAACCCCGATACTCGGCATAGGAAGAAATGACTCCGCCGGCGTTCGCGATGATGTCCGGAATGATTAAAACCCCTTTCCGATGAAGTTTTTGCTCAAAAATTTCCCTCATCGGAATATTGGCCCCTTCAACGATTATTTTCGCCTTGATTTTATCAACATTACTCTCGTTTATGACGTCCGACAAAGCCGCGGGAATCAAAACATCAACCTTAAGTTCCAATAATTGCTTATTGTTAATTCCGCGGCCGTCCTTATAATGGGTGACCGAGCCGGCGTCCCTGCTTATCCGCGAGAGTTTTTCAAAATCCAGACCTCTTTCATTAAAAACGCCGCCGCTCGCGTCTGAAACCGCGACAATTTTCGCGCCGGCTTCTTTCAAGAATTTGAAAGCGAAGCTCCCGACGTTTCCGAAACCTTGAATCGCGACCGTGGTTTTTTTGACGTCAAATTTTAAAAATTTCATAGCGATTCGCGCGGATAGAGCGACGCCGAAGCCCGTACTGCCGAGTTCGTGCGGAAGCCCGCCCAACCGGCTCGGTTTTCCGGTGGCGGCTCTTAAATCCCCGGCCGCCCTGACAAACCAGGCCATTTCTTTTTCCCCCATATTCACGTCCGGACCCGCGATGTAGTATTTGGGCAAAAAAGGTTTCAGACCTTCGGCAAACCATTCAACGATTTCTTTTTTTGTTTTTTCGCCGGCCTTTCGGGGGTCAAAAGCAATTCCGGCTTTCGCGCCGCCGAAAGGAATTCCGGCCAAAGCGTTTTTAAAAGTCATCGCCCTTGCAAGGCGAAAAACCTCTTCTTCGCCGACCATCGGAGTCATTCGAATGCCGCCCTTGCCCGGGCCGAGCTTAAGATTATCAATAACCAAAAATCCCCAAACATTGAACTTCGGGTTGTATAATTTCAAAATATATCGCGGGCCGAACTTATCGCCGGCTATTGTTTGTTCTTTGTTTAAAATTCGTTTTTTCATGTTTCAAAATTTGATTTTACCGCTCACTCGTATCTCAGCGCTTCGGCCGGTTCCATTCGAGCGGCCTGCCGAGCCGGCAAGATTCCGGAAAGCACTCCTGCTATGAATGTGATAATCAAAACGACAAAAATCCCGAAATAATCCAAAGCGACCAGCGAAAACAATCCGTTCACTCCCAAGCGGGCAACGATCAAACTGATGACGTACGACAAAAAAATTCCGAGCGCGATGCCGATGACTCCTCCCACCAAACCGATGATTCCCGACTCTATCAAAAAAAGAGACAAAATCTTGTCGCTTGAAGCGCCCACCGCTTTCATTATACCGATTTGTTTCGTCCGCTCAAGAACCGAAGTGTACATAGTATTCATAATTCCGACCGCCCCGACGGCAAGCGAAACAAAGGCGATCGCGATCAGGAAAAATTCAACGATTGAAAGCACGTTTCCGACGATTCGATTCGCTTTGGCGGGCGTAAGCACCGAGAAATCCCGCACTACTTCCTGTTTGGAAAGCTGATATTTAACCTGCTGCGCGACAAGATCAATATTCGCTCCGCTTCTGATTTTCACAAGCGCCGAAAACGCGCCCAGCGACAGTCCGCTGATGTTGTGAAAAGCGTCCCATGAAAGAAAGACCGAATTATCGTCGTCTTGAGAACCGATCCGCGAAAGAACGCCGCTCACTTCCACGATCTTGGACTGCACGACAAGCTTATCGCCCGCGCGAATTTTATTTTTAAACAGGGTGTTCGCCGTCAAATTGCCCAGGATGACCTTGTTGTCCTGACCGGACTCCGGCCAGCTTCCCGATTCCAATCTCGCGCCCTGAGATTCTTCAAAGACCGTTCTCATTTTGCTCCATTCCATTCCGTGGCTGTTAATGCTTTTTTTCTCGCCTTTGTATTCAATATTCAGCGCTCCCACCGTTACCGGAAGCGCAAATTTCACTCCCTCTATTTTTTCCAGTTCAAGAAGGTCTCTTTCTTTAAATTTCTGGCCGCCGATCAGTCCGGCAAACGGATTGGTTTCCTTGCCGGGAAAAATGATTATCAAATCCGAACCGAACATCTGCAAGGCGTTGCTCACGGCATTCTGAAGCCCGCTTCCCAAAGAAAGTATAATAACGACAAGCATTATGCCGATTACGATTCCGAGAACCGTCAGCCAGCTTCTGACCGGCCTGTGTCTTATGCTTTTCAGCACCAGTAATAAAAAATCTTTAGCCATGTCCGTGTTCNTCCACGTATAANTTTTTATAGGCAATATGATGATTCCTGACCACTCGCCCGTCTTTTATGGCGATTGTCTGATCCGCTTTTCCGGCGATGTGCGGATCGTGCGTAACGACAATAAGCGTTTTTTTCCGATTTTTGTTCAACTGAACCAGCATATCCAAAATCTTGCCGCCGGTCGCCGAATCCAAATTGCCGGTCGGCTCGTCGCCCAATATGACTTCCGGATCGTTGACAAGCGCCCTCAAAATCGCGACTCTTTGCTGTTCGCCGCCGGAAAGCTCAAACGGGCGATGCGTCATTCGCTCTTTTATGTCCACCTCTGTAAACAGCGCTTCAATGTTCCGCGCCGAATTCCGCCTCGAAAAAATGAGCGGCAAAGAAACGTTTTCAAAAGCGGTCAGCCAGGGTATCAAATTATATTGCTGAAACACGAAACCGAATATCCTTGAACGGAGTTCGGTTCTTTCTTCGTCATTGAACAAAGAAACATCCTTTCCCTTATAAAAAACACTGCCGTCGGTCGGCCGGTCAAGCAATCCGATCATGTTTAAAACCGTGCTTTTGCCGGACCCGCTCGCGCCGATAATGGAAATAAAATCCCCTTCCCAGACATTAAGATCGACTCCCCGCAAGGCCTGAGTTTCCACCGCGCCCATCTTAAACACCTTCCAAACGTTGCTTAATCTGATTAGCGGTTCTTTTTGAAACCTTTCCGGATCGCTTTTGAATCTTTCGGCGCAACCGCTACCGCAAAAATAAAACGACGCTCCTTTGTAAGGAACTTCGGCCAGGTCGGCTAATTCCGACAAATCCATGCCGCAAACGAGATCACGCGCCCGCGCGGCGCCCGTTTTTTCTTTCTTTATTTGTTTCATCAACGTTTAATCGGCGCTGACCGCGATCGTCTGCCCTTCGCTCAGACCCTTCACTACTTCAATAAATTCGCCGTCGGAGGCGCCGGTTTCAATTTCCGCTTCCCGCTGTCGGCCGTCTTCAAAAATCTTGACGAATTTGGTCTCTCCTTTTTTATAAACGGCCAGTTCCGGAATTTTCAACGCGTTCTCTTTGAAAGAAATTTGTATAATCAAATCGCCGCTCATGCCAGAACGCGCCCCGGTTGCCTGATCTTCAAAATAAATGTTCACTCTGTAATACTTGTCTCCTTCTTTAATAATCTCTTTCTGCTCAATCAAAACCACTCTTCCTTTAAATTCTTTTCCGGAAAAAGCGTCAAGGCGAATCAAGACCTCGTTTCCGTTGATGTCCCTGATTTTGCCTATATCCAACTCGGAAACGTCGGCTTGCAATTTATAACCGGACGTTGAAAGAGAAACGGCGGACTGTCCGGGCTTGAACACTTCCCTCTTTTCAAGAAAAATCTTCACGATTTTGGCCGGAGCCGGAGCGCGCAGAGTTGATTTTTTTATCTTCTCTTGGGTCGCGTCAATTTGAGCTTTTACGGAAGCGATGTCGGCCTCCGCCTGTTTGATGAGCGCCCTCTGGCCGGAAACGTTCGCCAGCGCCTGTTTAACTTGCGCTTCCTGAGCCGCTATCTGTTCGGCGGTAGTGCCGGCCTTTTTAAGGGCGAGATCGTCTTCCGCGCTCTTTAAAGAATTGCTCGCGTCGTTCACTTTCGCCTCGGCGGAAGCGATATTGCTTTGATCGGCCGCCTTTTGAGCGGCAATAAGCTGTTTTTGGCTGCTGATGTTGGAAAACGCGGTGTTGACGTTGGTCCGTCCGGTATTGACGTTCGCCTTATACGTCGCCACCGTTGAAGCCGGCAAATTGGCCGCGGAATTAACCGCGTCGGTTAGCCGCGCCAAAAAATCTCTTACTGTCGTAAGATGTTTTTCGCCGTTTATAAGCGCCTGATCCAAGGCGGACTGTTCGGAAGACAAATTGTCGAGTTCCGATTTAAACGCTTTTAGGGCGTTTCCGGCGCTTACTCTTTGCGATTCCGAATCCGTTTCGGCTTGAATATCGCTGACCAGAAACGTCAATTGCGGATTGCTTGAAGTGTCGTTTGAAAACATCTCATCGGCTTGCTTATTGACCGCGTCGTCGGCTTTAACGTAAGCGTCGTTCAGAATATTTTTCACTTCGTCGTACAAATTCGCCAAATCGACGGTTGCTTTATTCTTTACGTTGGTCAAATTTATTTCGGCGTCGGCAAGCGATTTTTGGGCGTTTGAAACTTTCGTTTCCGCTATCTGAATTTCTTCCGGTCTCGTGCCTCTCTTCAACTCGTCCAATTTTGCCTGCTGGCTTTCCATGGCGGCCTGGTACTGCTCAAGCTGGACTTCGGCGTTTTCTTTCCCCGCTTCCGCCCGCGCCGATTGCGCCTTTAAGCGGTTAATTTCCAGCGCGAGATCGGTCGTCTCCAATTTCATCAGCGGCTCGTCTTCCTTGACTTCCTGGCCCTCTTTCGCGAATATCTTTTCAATAATTCCGGAAAAAGGAAATTCCAAATCAAATTCTTTTTGCGGAGCCACCTCGCCTCTCACTTTCACGACCTCGCGCAAATCCCCCCGCTCAACTTTAAAAAACAAAAGTTGCGGCGCCTCTTCTCTGACGTACCGCGAATAAACCCAATAAGCGATCAGTGCGGTTCCAACGGCGACAATTAGAATCAAATAATAAGATATTTTCTTCATGTAACCGCGAATTAAACAATTAAACTCACACTCCGCAGCCGCCGCCTTCTTCGCGTTCTGGAGGAGTGACTTTTTCGCGGATTTTCTGAAAGCCGCTGCCGCTTGAAAAATCGCTTCCTAAGATTTCTTTCGGGTCGGCGTTCTCCCAGGCGGTGCCCTGCTCTTTGAGATATTTCGCGATAGTAAGATAAGTATCCGGGAACCAGTATGAATTCACTCTCAGCGCGATTTTATACATCTCGTCTTCGTTCATGCCTTGGGCGGCCATCAACTCAATTAGTCCGAGCATCGCCATTCCGTGATTGCAATCCGGAAAATAAGTTGAATTGCCGCAACAGGGGCGATAAATATTTTTTGAGACGCGCTCAACAACCCCTTGCTGTTCCGGGGTCAACGCGACAAACGGGTATTTGGAATAATAATTCATCGCGTCGCTTGTAGCCAAACTCCAGCCGCCGGTTGACGCAAACCTGCCGGCTTTCTCCATGGCCTCGGCGGGCGAGGCCGGTTCCTTGCCGTCATAATTCACCATCGGCCCTTTTTCAAGAATTTCGTTTTTGTTGGCAAGTCCGAAAGCCCAGAAAAGATTAAGCAAAAAACCGGAGTTCGCTTCCGTCATTTTAATTTCACCGTTGTCCGCGCCGTAAAGAAGTTTCTTTTGGTCTTCCGCGAACCCTCCCCGTTTTGAATAAATTTCCTCAAATTTTTCCTTGTCAATCACGCCCGCGTCAATCATTTGTGTACCCAAATTTCCCCACTTAATCGGGATGGTTACACCGTCAAGCGGCAAAACATTTTCTTCAAGCTCTTCAAGTTCTTTCGCGGAATTTGCGTCCTGCTCCGCGACCGTATCAACCGGCTGAACGACTTCCGTCGCTTTCGGACCGCTCGTGTAAATCCAGGCCGCGGCCACGACAAAAGCCGAAAGCAGAATGCTTATCGGAAGAAACTTCTTGTTTTCGGTTTGACGCTTATTTTCAACCGGCGCGTCGGGATTGTTTTGAACTGGAGATTGATTTTCGTTTTTCATGTTTATGTTTATTCGTGAAAAATTATTCTTTCGGAGGAAATTTTAATTTGTCTTTGCCGAGGTCATATTCAACTTCCACCCAAATTTTCACTTCCGGATCCTCTCCTTGGGCGTTGGATTTAATCGTAGTCGTCCGGAAAAAACGGCCGTCGCTTTCGTAATGATAATTCGGATCAAACATCACTTTCAGTTCGGCGGTCTCCCCGAATTTTATGGCCTGCTTTGAAATCTCGGCGCTGGTGCAAGAGCAAGAAGTCGGCACTCCTTCAATAATAACATCTTCCGAGCCGTTATTAAAGACCCGAAAAGACGTTGAAACAACGCCCCCGCTTTGCTTGATTTTTCCGAAATCGTATTCTTTCGGAGAAATAATGAGACGTGAGCTGCGAATTGGAGCCTGAGAATTTTTGGAAGATTTTTCAATCGCCGGAGCGAGGATTGATTCGCCGCCAAGTAAAATAAAAGCGATAACCGCTGAAATCACGATGGCCGCCGCGAACGTTAAGACGAGAGTGGTTGTTTTAGTCATGTAATTAATTACGAAACAGATGCCCGAGCAGAGCCTTGCGCAGGCCGACGGGCCGAGCAGAGCAAATTTTCAGCAGAAAATTATGTGTGCTCTGCGAGCGGCATCTGTTTCGCAATGCAAGATTAATCATTTTTACGGAGTTACGTTCGCTTCAAAAGTCAGTTGAAACTTGGGCGCGGCCTCGGAATCGGTTTCAGCGTAAACGACCCGCTTGATGAGGCCCGTGCCTTCCGGTCCGTGGGCGGCCGGATCAAAAACGACCTCAATCTCGGCTTCTTCGCCCGGCCCGATGGTTTCCTTCAGACGAGTAGCAGAGCCGTGACCCGGCATGCCGAACGGCCCGGATTTATTGCCGCCCTTATTCAAAATCGCCGTGGTGCACATGCAGGAAGTATAAATTTTATTAACAACGACCGGACCGCCGCCCGAATTTTTAATCTTGAACGAATGCGAGACCTCGCCCGCGGCCATTGAAATTACGCCGAAATCAAACGACGACTCTTCAGCCGCCAGCGCGCCGCCGGTATTTTGACCTGCCGGCTGGTTATCCGCCGGCTTCAAACCAGCGTACCAAACGGCGCCGCCGATGACCAAAATCGAAGCCGCGACGCTGATGACGATGTTTTTATTGTTGAAATTTTTCATATTGATTATTTAATTTAAAGCAAATTAACCGCAAAACAAAAAACTTGGCCGCGGCGGAATCCTTTTCTTCTTTGAAGAAAAAACCGAATTCGCACAAAGCCAAGCGTGAAGATTTTAGATTAATAAATCTTCGGATGAAGAATTCCCCGCGAAAAAATTTCTCTTAAATAATCAAAAACCGGCCGGAAGATCAAGAAAAACCGGCGAAACGCGTTCAGGGATTTATCGGCCGGCGACTCGCGCCTTGGCGCGGAAAACGCCGCGGCGAAAATAAAAATCAAAATTGCCAAAAGCGCGGCTGATTTCTGGGGCAAGGCCGTAAACAGCGCTTTCCAAGTGGCGATATGCTCAATCGCGCACATCGCGGAACCGTGAGAAAAAGGGCAGCCCGCCATCGCGCCATCCGGCGCCCCGGCGGCCCAAAAAACGCCCATGCCGGAAAACGCCGCCAAAGCAAAGACAATCAAAATAAATCCCCCAACAAAACTTATGGAATTTTTGCGGATCATATCTTGAATCATAGCAAATTTTTGATTTTTAGCAACCAAGCCGCGCTTAGCGCGGCAACTTAACGCATTTTTAGCGCGCGCCGACTTTTTCGTCCAAAATTCTCCGTCGTTTGCGCAGAAACCAATAAACAATAATAATCGCCAAATAATTGATTATCAGAAACCACGGCGTTCCCCATGAAAAACCGTCAAACTTCAAATCGGACAATGGCCATAAAAACGGCGTCGGATAAAATTTATAAGAATGGGTCGGAATGTCTATCAGAATATGAATCAACCAGCCGCCGAGCTCCCACGGCGTCCTCCGTAGCTTTAAGCGAAGGAGGAAAGCGGCCACTCCAAACACAAATAAAAACACGATCAAACTATGGCTGAAACTGTAAAGCAAAGAAGTCAGACGAAAAATCGGCAAAGTGTCGGTCGGGGCGGGTTCGACTTCGGTGGGGCGCGGAATTTCCGAAAACGCCATTCCGCCGAAAATAAGATTCCAGAAAAGCCACGCGAACGAAATGGTGAACGCAAATAAATCCGGAAACAAGCCCCAAAATATGGCCAGCCGCATACTCAGCGGCCTTTTAATTTTTTTATTTATTGCCTTATAAGCGGCTCCCGCCCAAAGGCCGTGCGAAAAAATGTCCATCAGAGTTCAATTACCATCTTGTCTTCGGCAAGACGGAAATTCGGTTTATCTTTAATAAACTCTCGGGCGCGTTCCTGCCATTGAGGAATGGGTTTAATATGAACTATAACCACCTGCTTCACATTTGCTCTTTGAGCTAGTTCCGCGGCCTGCTCAAACGTAAAGTGATTCGGACTCGGCTTATCCGCGGACGCCTCAATTAAGAGCAAATCGGCGCCTTGAACCCGGCTCACAAGGTCGTCAAAATCATGAGAACTCCCAATATCGCCCGGATAGACAATAATCTTTCCTCCGACATTTATCCGGCAACCAACGGACTCAAACCATGGAACATGCTTGACCGGAAAAGTCCTAAAATTGATATCGCCGAGCGCGTATTCAAATTCGCCTTCGTGAAATTCAAGCGGATATTCTTCTCCCGGTTCAAGCCAAAAAATTTCCCGCCACTTTCGAAATCGCTCCTGAAGAGTTCTTGGGCCGAGAAATACAAGCAATTTATGCTCTTTGCCTTCGTACAAATCCCCCACGAACCGCGACCAGACGAGATTAAACGCGTCGCCGATATGGTCGGCGTGAAAGTGCGAAATAAAAATCGCGCCAATATCTCTGACGTCAAAACCCAATTCAACAAGGCGGGCGATCGCTTCATAGCCGCAGTCAAGAAGGATTTTTACATTCCCCTCCTCCAGCAAAAAAGACGACGGGAATCTTTCTTTCGTCGGAAATAATGTTCCCGAACCTAAGATGGTGAGTTTCATTTTGTTTTTTCCGCTTTCATAAAAAAATACGGCGGCAGGTTTCTGGGCTCAAACGCAAGCTCAACTTTTGAAAAATGTTTTTTAAGCAGAGGCAAAACAAGAACGGAATACTGATAAACCAAAAACATACCGCCCTCTCTAATCGCCACCCGCGTGTTGCGGACGATTTCTTCCCTGGTTTCCGCCTTAATTACGGTAAAAGGCATATTGCAAATGACCGCGTCAATTTGAGGAAAACCCAATTTTGAAAGCTCGGCCGAAACAACGAGGACGTCCCCGCGCACGACAATAAGCCGCGGATCTTTGATTTTTTCGAGTTGAGCGGCGAAATCGGCATTCAATTCAACCGCGGCGAGCCGTCCGCCGGCGGGAAGAGATTTGAGAATTTCTCTCGTGACGACGCCGTTCCCCGCTCCGTATTCAACGATATATTTATGTTCCGGTTTTAAATAAGAAATAACCTTCCGAATCACGAATTTGGAACTTTCCGTAATCGCGCCGACCCTGTAATCTTTAATTGCCGTTTTGAAAAAATCAAAATTTGTCATAAAACAATATTTTTATATAATCTTTATTCAGTTTACCCCGTTAGAAGTCTAACACGCAAGCACGTAGGCATCCAGTTTGGCAGGATTACTTCTAACGGGGTTTACTATAACACCTGCCCGCCGTCAACGAATAAAAAAACCGCTTTGCGCGGCATGAATTAAAACTGTTCAAGGAAACGTTTTGGTTTTTACCCTTTCGGAAAGAATTTCTTTCACCTCCCGAAACACGAGAACGGGAACGAATTTTCTTTGTGTGGCCGTCTCGTAATAAGCGAGAACCGACTGATACAGCCGGCGGATTTCGTCCTCGGAAACGTCGGCTCCGTATTTCTTGACAAGCTCTTTAATATTTTCTTCATGAAGCTTTTCCTCGTCGGTTTCATGCCACATCGTCCGCGTCTCCCCCTTTCTTTTCGCTTTCCCAACGCCAAATTTTAAAGAACCTTTTTAACTATCCAACTCGTTCAAGTTAAACATATATATCAAAAATTGTCAAATAATCGGCCGTATTTTATTCTTTTGATTTC
>C687J13239_1001217_pt1 | contig 11011 bp, 11 predicted proteins | sample RifGroD2_FD_13239 | JGI IMG/M metagenome (IMG submission 13239) | reverse complement strand
CAGATCGGGAACGCCGATCAAGCCGATCCTGTTCGGTGCAGACCAGGAACATGGCTTGCGACCGGGCACCGAGAACGTGCCTCTGATCGCCGGCCTGGGCGCTGCGGCAAGGCTTGCACGGGAACGACTTCCGGCAGCGATGCAGAAATTGCGGGCGCTACGGGACGCGCTGCATGAACGGCTTGCGGCGAGTGTTCCCGGACTTGTGCTTAACGGCCACCCGGTCGAGCGCCTACCCAATACCTTGCACGTCTCCTTTCCGGGTATCTCCGGGCGCGAGTTGTTGTCTCGCGTCGTCGGCGAGGTTGCCGCTTCCGTTGGTTCAGCATGTCATTCCGATACAGATGCAGTGAGTGGTGTGCTGGCAGCGATGGGATGCGATGCGGATCGGGCGCGGGGCGCCGTCAGGTTCTCGGTGGGATGGATGACAACGCCGGAGGAGATCGCATTGGCAGCGACTGCATTAACCGAGGGTGCTAACAACTTGTTTGCCCAATGGAGTTGACTTATGCTTAACCGTTGCGACGGCAAAGCATGCGAGATTGGCCCACGCGCAGTCATCAAAGCTCGACTCCCGCTTGTTTACGGTGACCAGAGTTCTATCGTTGCGTTGAAAGGACAAGTTGTTACATGGCCGTACATAATCCACGCTTTTCCTTGAGGTATGCTGGTAACATAATTTCTGATCGGCGACATAACTAAAAACTTCAGCAGTCAGTCGATTGGTTACGGAAATATTACCCTGTCGGAGAGGCGCTGACTGTGGATCACATTCTCATCGTGGACGACGACCCCGAGATACGGGGGTTGCTGACCCGTTACCTCGGCGAACACGGCTACCGGATCACGGCGGCTGCCGACGGGCGCGAGATGCGCCGGGCGCTTGCCACCAGCGCNNNCGATATTATCTTGCTGGATCTAATGCTTCCCGGCGAGGATGGTATCGCGCTGCTCCTCGATCGCGATCTTAATCCCAAAGCACACATCCCGGTGATCATACTGACCGCCCGTGACGAGACCGAGGATCGCGTGATGGGCATAGAATTGGGCGCAGATGACTATGTGACCAAGCCTTTTGAGCCGCGTGAGTTGCTCGCGCGTATCAAAAGCGTGCTGCGCCGCGCCCGGCATCTGCCGCCAAACCTTGCCCCCGAGGCCGTGCGTAGCTACCGCTTCGCCGGTTGGTCTCTGGATGTTCGGGCGCGCGAATTATTTACGCCTGACGAAGTAGTGATCAGTTTATCGGGTACCGAGTATCGCTTGCTCAAGATATTTCTCGACCACCCCCGTGTCGTGCTCAGTCGAGATCATCTGGCAGAATTCGTGTATGGCAAAAAGATTTCTCCGCTCGAACGCGGCGTGGATGTACTGATCAGCCGGCTGCGCCAGCATCTGGGCGACGATGCGCGCAAACCGGCATTACTCAAGACCGTACGCCATGAAGGCTACCGTCTCGATGCAGACGTGGAGGTTGAATACTGATGCAACGCATGCTGCCAGCGTCACTTTTCGGGCGTATTGCCCTGGTGCTGTTCATCGGCCTGTTGATCACACAGGTGGGCAGTGCACTCATCAGCGACCGCGAACGCTATCAACTATTACGCGAATCTGCCCAGCAGCGGGAGTTGGTTCGCATGGAGGCGGTGGTGAAGCTGCTGGATTCACTGTCGTCGAGCGAGCGGGCGCGAGCGCGCGCTCACTGGCAATCTGACCGATCGCAGAAGCTGTCGCCATCCAAGAGTGCACCCAGCGCCCTATCCGATCAACCTCTGCAACTCAATCTCGTTGACCAACCACCCGTTTCCGGCGGCACTGAAGAGCACGAAATGGCAAAGCAACTCGCCGCACTCGTGGGACCAAACCATCCGGTACAAGCGTGGAGCATGCCCGACGAGGATATGCTGCACTTCGCCGTGCGGCTGCATGATGGCAGTTGGCTTCTTATGGATTATCGCCCACCCGCTCCCTTCGGCTGGTCGGAGTCCCTGCTGTGGCGCCTGGGCCTGTTGCTGATGGTGACAGTCGGCCTCACCCTGCTTGCCACACGGGCGGCGCTACGCCCAATCGAACAATTCACCAAGGCGGCGGAGCACTTGGGCGGCAATCTGGATGCGCCGCCTCTGGCAGAAAACGGCACAATCGAGGTGCGACGCGGAGTCCGTACCTTGAACAGTATGCAGGAGAGAATTCGCGAGTCTGTCGCCGAGCGCACCCGACTGCTCATCGCCATCTCGCACGATCTGAAGACCCCGCTTACCCGTCTGCGCCTGCGCGCCGAGTTCATTCGGGAAGATCCGGAGTTGCGTGCAACACTGCAACAGGAGGTTGACATAATGCAGGCTATGACGGGGGCAACGCTGGATTTGCTGCGCGGCGGCGAGGGTGAACCGGTTCGCAACGTGGACATCAATACCCTCGTCGAAGGACTGGTGGCAGATACCGCCGATTTGAGCGGCATGCACATCACGATCCATGGCCGCGCACTTGCACCTTATCCGGCACGTTCGCTGATGCTCAAGCGTGCACTCGCCAATCTCATCGAAAACGCCCGCAAATATGCAGGCGGTGAAATCAGGATCGCCGTGCAGGATGACACCACCTCACTCGCCATCACGGTCAGCGACCATGGCCCGGGCATCCCGGAACAGGAGCAGGCACGCATGTTGGAGCCTTACCAGCGCCTGGAGCCCTCCCGCAACCTGTCCACCGGAGGCACCGGGCTGGGGCTGTCCATTGCGCGCAGTTTTGCGCGGGTGCATGGCGGCGATCTCAATCTGTGGAATCGTGCAGAGGGCGGTCTCGACGTACAAATTAAACTGCCACGATGCCCATGATCCTATTGTTACTTGGGTGTGTGCTGTCTATATAAATAGGTGGATGCTCCGTGTCGGGTGCACCATCTTCGGCCTCATCATCCTGACTCTCGCCTTGATTGGCAAAAGTTTCGAGCCAAGCGCAACACCGATGTCCAGATACTCATAGCCGCGCCACAAGGTGCAAACCTGGTTGACACTGCGCACACGCGCACGGCGCCCTTTTCGATCGCCTACCCTCCGGGCAATATCACTCTCGGCGATGTCTTTCGCAAAATGGTCCACTCCAGCTTGTCGTTCGCCTTCGCTGGTATGGCTCTTGGCCTGAACCGCTTTCGTCTGTTGCGTGGTTCTTGCTTCTCAATGCTGTTGGATTGACGGATACGCTGGTCGACGACTCTGGAGTCGAATATGACTCAAGGCAATCCCTCCGCAACGGCTGATTTAAGGCGGCAACCATCCAGCTAATTGGCGTGGATATCGAGATTATTGTACGGCTTTGTAACCGTGTTGGAAGTCATTACAAGGCCGTACATATCAGTCATTCTGAGTGCATTATTTTTCGCTAAATTCAGCGCCTCTATGCGTGGAGGTGCGTCATAGATATGTAAACCGAGCCGCCACAACGCGGATGTTAACGAACTTAGGGAGGTCACTTTGAACAAAAAATCACTTTATTTTGGATGTCAGAACGAGAGAAGAATCAATATCAATGAGGGGGAAAGAATGCGTAAAGCAAGATCATTAACAGGGTTGGCGCTCGTCGCGGCGGTTGGCGCCGTATTGGTTGCGCCTACACCGGCGCTTGCGGTGCCGGCGTTTGCGCGAGTCAATAACCTGCCTTGTGCCACCTGCCATACCAGTTTCCCGAAACTGACCGCGTTCGGTGAGAATTTCATGCGTAACGGTTTCCAGGTACAGGAAGGCGGCGCTGAGCCGGCTACGCAAGGGAAGGGGTTTGCTTCCGCACTGGATTTTCTCGCATTCCGCGGACGGATGAAGCTATTCGAATCCAAAGACAACCAAACGCTGCTTACGACAGAGCCGAATGCCACCGTTACGTCCATTGGAACAAACGAGCAAACTTACCTCTACGTGGCGGGATCCGCCTGGAAAAACATATCCGTCTGGATGGAGAACTCTCTGGTGGCGGGTGGCGGAACCAGCAACTATGCGCTCGGTTTCCATAACCTGGGGGGCACATCGCTAGCCAATATCCGCTTCGGTCGCTTCACCAACACGGAGTGGCTGTCTGTCTCCAACCAGAAGCGCTTCCTTGATCCTGCTTACATCGCTTATGGGGTAAGTACCAGCAATGCAACCGGCAGAGACCGCGTGAGCAGCGGCGGGGCGACCGACAGTGTGGAACTGTATGGAAATTCCGGTCCGGCCTTTTACGGAGTCGGCTACACCCCCGGTGCCACTGCGAACGCGAACTCGGATGGGAACTATTGGGGAACGGTGCGGTTTGACCTTCAGTCCGGGGCGATCGCCGGCAGCAACATATCCGCCCAGCACTATTCCGGAACGGATACCAACAATACGACCACCGCGCTCGGGAAGAACAAGTTCAGTTTCACCAACATCGGAGCCAACCTGAGGCTGGAGGATCTTGAGCTTTACGGTTTCTACGTCAAGGGCAAGGAAGATAATTACAACTTTGCCGGCGCGAAGCGGGACCATACCGGCCTCACCGCCGAAGCCAACTATAAGTTCAGCCCTGAGTTCTCGGCCGCCGTCCGGTACGAAGTAGTCAACTCCGATGACGATGCCACCCTGAAGAAAGGATTGCTGACACCGGGCATCGTGTATTCGCCGTACGAAAACCTCAGAATCATGGCGTACTACGCCAAGGATCTGGACAAGGATGGCGATGGGAAAAAGAGCAACGTATTCCTCACCAACGCCCAGTTCGCCTTCTAGCCGGTGTTTCGCCTATCTATAACCTAAAGTGATATTTGTGCGTTGACCGCATTACCGCCGGGGTCGGAAGACCCCGGTGTTTGTCGGTGCATTATGGTTGCAAACGATAACTTGTTGGCGCATGGAATACTTCCTGCGAGATGCTGCACTTCAAGATGTAGGTTTTACCGCTGGAGAGGGTTGGGGGGCACACCCTGCCCCTCTTTTTTTTTGCGCTTGAATATCGTAATTCGCGCGCCGGCGAGCAAGGGCACGGTTTCGCGGTAATGGAAAGGACTAATATCGATGAAATACTATCTTCTGGCTATCGCAATCGCGTTGAATATATTTTGTAGTGCCGTGCTGGCTGCCGAATCACCTGAAGGCAAATCAGAGGGGTGGTTACTGGATGCAGAAAATGACGCTGCGCGATTCGATCTGTTGCAAAAATACTTACGGGGTTTCGATCAGCCGATGTGGGAGGTCGGCAAGCGATTCCGGGCGGTTCATGATGCGCTAAGCCGGGATAATTACGAACTCGCGGCGTATCACTGGGACAAGATTCGTATCACGATCAAGAATGGCTACCTCAAGCGTCCGGCCCGCAGAGCGGATGCCGAAGCCATTTTACTGAATACAACCTGGGCAGAAGTCAATGAGGCTTTCGGCACAAGGGATGCCGGGAAAGCATGGGCAGCATTCGATAAAGCCAGGAATGCCTGCATGGCTTGCCACGTCGCAGAGTCCGTGCCTTACATGAATAACCAGCACCTATTCGATCTTTCCAGGCCAAGCTCGAAGACCAAATAGCCATTGATCTGGAATCGTGAATTGTTGATGGCACCATCAACCAGATAGTCGGCTTACTCAGGAGAGTATCGGTGCATTTCCCAGGCAAGATCAAGAGCGTGCTGTTACCCGCAGCAATCGTACTGGTGGTCAGCATTTTCTGGATCATGGCGGAGAGTTCTCATGCCAAGGGCAAGCAGGGTGGGCGGGCCGCCGCGTCGGAGTCTTTGTCGAGGATGGAAATGCAGCAAGCCGGGGCGATCTATGCAAAGACCTGCGCAGGTTGCCACGGTGCGCGGCTTGAAGGTGTAATTGGCCCTTCGCTTGTAAACGCAGGATCGCGCTACACGCCCGCAAGGATTGAAGAAATCGCACAGCGCGGCAAAGGGAGCAAGAAGCCCGTTTCTATGCCGGCGGGGCTTGCCACTGCCGAAGAAGCGAGGTTGCTCGCTCGCTGGTTGGCGGTAAACCCTCAATTTGCTGTCGATGCGTCATATGGGACAATACTGCAATGACCATGGAAATAATCACCATTGGAGTCGTTGCGTGTCTGGTTTCGGCGCTGACACTGTTCTCGGGATTTGGTCTCGGTACCATCCTGATGCCGGTGTTCGCGCTGTTCTTCCCGGTGCCGTTGGCCATCGCAGCCACGGCAGTTGTTCATTTCGCCAACAACATCTTCAAGTTCGGACTGATGGCCAAGCAGGCCGACTGGCGGGTCGTGGCCCGGTTCAGCGTGCCCGCCGCCATTGCTGCAATGATTGGCGCAGGCCTGCTCAACCTGTTCGACCAGATGCCGGTCGTGGCGAGCTACACCCTCGGCGGCTCGACGTTTGAGGTCACAGTCGTCAAAGCCGTCATCGGCGTTTTGATCGTGGTGTTTGCGCTCCTGGAACTGTGGCCCCGCTTCCAGGCGCTGGCGCTCCCGTCGCGCTGGCTACCGCTGGGTGGGGCGCTATCGGGTTTCTTCGGTGGTCTGTCCGGCAATCAGGGCGCACTGCGTTCGGCCTTCCTGCTGAAAACCGGCCTGTCAAAAGATGCCTTCGTCGCCACCGGCGTCGTCTCGGCAGTCATCGTCGATGCGGCGCGACTGGTGGTGTACGGCGCCGCCATCATGGCGGACCATTTTGCCCGGTCGCAGGAGCTGTTCGCTCCGGTCGTGGTTGGTACGATCTGCGCATTCATAGGTTCGTTCGTAGGCAAGCGCGTGCTGCAAAAGATCACGCTGCGCACCGTGCAGATCGTGGTGGCAGCCGCAATGTTGTTGATCGGAGTCGGGCTTGCCGCCGGTATTGTGTAAGCCATCACCGCATTTGGATGATTTGCACACTGAAGCTTGGTCTGCGCTTTTTTATGAATGCCACTACTGAACTGGCTGTTGGCACATAGCAAAATCATGGGCAGCGCAGAAACGCATCCACGGTAAAATTCATCCGATGCATGGTCATCATCTGGGGTCTGGGCGACCTGGTATTCGTGAACGACTTCTTTCCCAAGGATCACGAGGCGCTTTTCGCCGGGCGGCCGCTGGAATACCTCAAGCGCGGCGTGGATGCCGTGAAGCTGGGCGCCTATCCCGAGTTTGCCTCGTTCGAGCTGGTGCTGGCGCCGAATTTCCGCGAGAGCCGCATCCCTGATGCAAATCGTTTCTGGCTTTATGACCCGATGCCAACAGTCGTCAACCGCGAAACCGTGGGGCCAGTTCGGGCAACTCGCACGCGACGACAACTTGTACCTCCAGGTACGCTATGAGTTCGAAGGACTAAACCGCTTCGCGGTATGGGCGCTCCGATCCCGCGTCTGAGGTTGGTTTTAAGCGTGCTGGTGGTTGACTGGTAGTTTCTGTTCCCCATGTTGAGAAGTGAGGCAATCCGCCTCATTTCTCGACAGGAGCAGAATCATGAACCCAACGACACAAACTATCAGTCCGTTGCGCCAACGCTTGCTCGACGACATGCGGATGCGCAAACTCTCCCCCAAGACCCAGAGTGGCTATATCCGCACCGTGAGCCGGTTTTATGGCTGGCTCGGCCGCTCGCCCGACAGCGCAACAGCCGAAGATTTGCGGCGCTATCAGTTGCACCTGGTCGATCACGGTATCTCTCCGATCTCACTCAATGTGACGATTACCGGACTGAATTTTTTCTTCGGAACCACGCTTGAGCATCCGGAGTTGATGGTCAAGATGCACACGGTGCCGGTGCCTCGCAAGATTCCGGTGATACTGAGCCGTGACGAAGTGGCGCGTCTGATCGGTGCTGCCGGGAATCTGAAGAATCAGACCTTGCTGGCGGTTGCCTACGGTGCAGGGCTACGCGCCAACGAGGTGGTGTCACTGAAAGTCAGCGACATCGATGGCCAGCGCGGTGTGCTGCGTATCGAACAGGGCAAAGGCCACAAGGATCGCTTTGCGATGCTCTCACCCGTCCTGCTCGATTGCCTGCGTACCTGGTGGCGAACGGCCCGCGCCGAAGGCAAGATGCTCAATGGCGGCTGGCTGTTTCCCGGGATGAACCCCCTCAATCCGCTCAGCACCCACCAGCTCGGTAATATTGTGCATGCCGCTGCTGAAGCGGCAAAGATTGACAAGCGCGTCTCGCCGCATACGCTACGACACTGTTTTGCTACTCACTTGCTGGAGCAGAAGGTGGATATCCGCGTAATTCAGGTTCTGCTCGGACACAAGAAACTGGAGACCACGGCGCTATATACCCAGGTGGCGACCGAGGTGTTGCGCGAGGTGGTCTGCCCGCTGGATATCTTGCCGCCCGTGTAGCTCACGACCATGGTGCGTCCCGCACTGGAGGTCGCGGATATCTTCCGCGCCCATGGTCCGGCATGGCGGCAAGCTCAACAATCTCATTTGAGCCTGGGCCAACTCAAGGTCATGTCGGCCATCGAGCAGTGCCGCAGTGCGGCGCTGGGTGGACATATGCTGCACTGCCCGGCCTGCGAGCACGACGAGATCGCCTACAACTCCTGCCGTAACCGGCATTGCCCGAAGTGCCAAGCCAGTGCCGCCAGGCGTTGGCTCGAGGCGCGACAGACCGAGCTGTTGCCGGTGGACTATTACCATGTGGTGTTCACCTTGCCTGAGCCGATCAGCACCATCGCCTACACCAACAAGGCGGTAATCTATCGCCTGTTGTTCGAGGTCGCAGCGGAAACGCTGCGTACCATCGCCGCTGATCCCAAACATCTGGGGGCGAGGATCGGGGCGACCTTGGTGCTGCACACTTGGGGGTCGGCACTGACGCATCACCCGCATGTGCATGGCATCGTCCCCGGCGGCGGGTTGTCATTCGACGGAGAGCGTTGGGTCGCCTGTAAGCCGGGTTTCTTCCTACCGGTGCGCGTACTCTCGCGGCTGTTCCGGCGGCGCTTTCTGGAAGAACTCAGTCAGGCGCATTGGGCCGGCCAGTTGCAGTTTTTCGGTGAGCACGCGCAATTAGCCAATGCTGCGGCTTTCGCAGACTGGCTCGCGCCGCTGCGCAAGTGCGAATGGGTGGTGTATGCCAAGCGCCCGTTTGCCGGGCCTGCGGCGGTGCTGGCGTATCTGTCGCGCTACACCCACCGGGTGGCGATCGCCAATTCTCGACTGCTTGCATTGGACGAGCGCGGCGTGACTTTCAAGTGGAAGGATTACCGTGCCAAGGGTAAGACACGCTACAAGACCATGACGCTCGGTGCGAACGAGTTCATGCGACGCTTTCTGCTGCACGTTCTGCCCGGCGGGTTTCATCGCATCCGCCACTACGGGCTGATCGCCAATACCGGGCGCCGGGAGAATCTTGCGCGGGCACGCGAGCTGCTGCACGTCGCACCGATGCCACTCAAAGGTGATGATGCGTCGGACGAACCTGCACAACCCACCTTCGTCTGCCCGGATTGTGGTGCGGCGATGATCATCATCGAAACCCTGGCACGCGCACCGCGAATCCGCGCGCCACCCCAGCTTCGAGGTGTGGCATGAGCATCATCGCTACTCGACACCCAAGCCGACATCGGCCAGCGCCGATATGGGAAGCTGTTGTCTTGCGGTGCAAAAATCCCGTGTATTGCGCTCCGCCGCAACGAAAAATCATGGGTATCCACTTCGATATGACCCGCCTGAAACATCTGAGCGATTTCTTCGTCAGGCAGATCGGCACTATCGTCATGTCAAACGGCAGGATGACAATTCAAATCCCCATAGACCGTCGCCGACTTTAACGCGCACCGGAAACATCACGCGGTTTCGTCCCTCGAGGCTTGTCCGATACCTGCCCGGAGCGGTATGCTGTGCCCTGATCTGCCTGCGTTTGAGGGCAGGTATCGGACAACCCTTAACTGAGACTACATCTGTTACAACAGTAGCGAATGCCTTTGTTTAAAACTTTGCTGGCACGAAACACTATCAAATTGTTTGAACAGTGAATCCCGGGGCGGCGATGGGGGTTTTTGTTTGGTTGGGTCTGGTTAGTGCTTTGAGGCTGGCACTAAGGTTATAATCACCGCCAATTATCTGAGAGATGCCGCCATGAACGCCCCCGTGAAACCTACCATCGCCGATGTGCAAAGTTCTGCCGACACGCGCCATCTGGCGATCAATCGCGTCGGCATCAAGGGTATCCGCCATCCGGTCAAGGTGAAGGACCAGAGCGTCGGCGTGCAGCACACCATCGCCACCTTCAACATGTATGTGCACCTGCCGCACAACTTCAAGGGCACGCACATGTCGCGTTTTGTCGAGATACTCAACGAGCATGAACGCGAAATCTCCGTGGAATCCTTCGAGAGCATCCTGCATGAGATGGTGATTCGCCTGGAGGCGCAGTCCGGCTACATCGAAATGAGTTTCCCGTATTTTGTGAACAAGACGGCGCCGGTGTCCGGCGTGCAAAGCCTGCTTGATTATGACGTAACCCTGATCGGCGAGATGATCGACGGCAAGGCGCGCGTCACGATGAAGGTGGTGGTGCCCGTCACCAGCCTGTGTCCCTGCTCCAAGAAAATTTCCGCACGTGGCGCGCATAACCAGCGTTCGCACGTCACGCTTACGCTGCGCACCAACCGTTTTGTGTGGATCGAAGAAGTGGTGCGCATCGCCGAAGAGCAGGCCTCCTGCGAACTGTACGGCCTGCTGAAGCGGCCGGATGAAAAATTCGTCACGGAGCGCGCCTACGACAACCCCAAGTTTGTCGAGGACATGGTGCGCGATGTCGCGGCGGTGCTGAATGCCGATGAGCGCATCGATGCTTATATTGTGGAATCGGAGAACTTCGAGTCGATACACAACCATTCGGCTTATGCGCTGATTGAGCGCGATAAAACGAAAGAATAATGAGAAGGGAGAAGAGGGAAGGGAGAAGGGTAAAAGCGGGCGTGGCATTTTTCCTTGAGCGCCGCAGGCGCGACCCCTTCTCTCTTATCCCTTCCCAGAATTTATGAAACCCATCGCCATCTTCCGCCATGCCGCCGCTGAAGGCCCCGGCTATCTCGCCGAATTCCTCGATACGCAACAAATC
>C687J13239_1001212_pt1 | contig 11037 bp, 13 predicted proteins | sample RifGroD2_FD_13239 | JGI IMG/M metagenome (IMG submission 13239) | reverse complement strand
AGAACAAAATTAAGAAAATATAGTTGTAATGATAAGATTGTTTGCCATGTATTTGCAATTAAGAGTATTATATTAAAAATGATAGATCAATTGTTTCCTAGAAAGGGAGAGTTAATTAATGTTGTAGATGAAGAATTGGTGGAATTTAAAGAGAGTAAAGCAGATGGAAGGAAGAATAAAGGTGTCGCATATACAAAATTTAAGGATTGGTTAGATATTCAGGCAGTAGGAAGAGAGGTTAAAACAAAAGAGTTATTATTAGAGAGTGGATTAGAATCTAAGGAGTTAAATGAGTTAAGAAAAAGCAATAGTTTTGTTAGAGAGTGGTTTAAAGAACATACAATTAGTAAAGGTAAATATTTAGTATAATTTTAATAGGGGTAATTACCTATTATACTCTATAGGACTTTACCCACATTAAAAATTAAAAGGAGATAAAATAATGAGATATAGTGTTTACATATTAACAATAATCAAAGAGAACGAAACGAGAGCAGGAACGGCGGTCATTCACAAGTTCATTCCCTTGCTAAACTTTCGCTATCGCTTCAAGTTTAGGATTTATTGACCGATTAATTTTTTAAAACCTATAATAAATAAAAATGATTTTGAAGGAGAAATAAAATAATGAAAAAAGCTTTAAATGAACAAAAAAAACTTATAGATATTATAGAATCCGTCTCAACATCAACATACACCTGTCCAGTTTGCCATGAAATCTTAACTAGAAACTTTGGTGCTCAAAAACAATTTTACTCTCATGCTAAAGATACTGAATCCAATGTCTCACAATGCGAAGCAAAAATGAAACTCATAATAAAAGATGATAAAACAATTTTCCAAGAATCAGAATCAAATGTATTATCTACTGAATTTTATAATAAACAATTTGATGATGTTGAAGTAGAAATGTCTGATTATATGTCAGAAGATGGGTATTGGTTGACTAAGGAGCAAAAGGATATTATCTTTAGTACGGAGGATAGGGTTAAGGTATCGGCTCTTACGGGGAGTAGTAAAAGTACGACTTTGTATTACTATAGTAAAGAACATCCCTTTAGTAAAATTCTATATTTGGTATATAACAAGTCAATGCAACTAGAGAGCGAAAAAATGTTTAAATCACAAAGACACGTAGAAATACGTACCATACATTCACTTTGTTATGGACATGTCGGAAAATTTTATAAAGACAAATTAACCTTTAATTATGGTGTAGTTGATATTATCAAAGATTTAAATCTTAACTGGGATCGAGATATGGAATTAGCAGTTAAAGTGAATGCTATGATGACTGAATATACTTTATCATCTGCCAAAGAATTTGAGGAATTAGAAATATTTAAAGAAGATAAAATGAGAAATCAAATAATATCTTTATGTAATAGATTATGGGAATTGAAAAAGAAATATAAAAATAGTATAAAAATTAGTCACGATGATTATTTAAAGATGTTTCATCTCTCAAAAACAGATTTATCGAGTAAATACGACATTATTCTTCTTGACGAGTGCCAAGATTCGTCAATGATGATGTTTGATATACTTAAAAATTCCAATGTAAAAGGTATCTGTGTGGTTGGAGATCCTTATCAAAAAATTTACGGGTGGAAAAATGCGGTAAACATTATGCCATTGTTTGATGCCAAAGAATATAAACTTACAACATCATTCAGAGTATCTAATCATATCGCTCATATAGAGAATCTAATTATATCAGACTTCATTGGTGATAATATTAAAATGAAGGGATTCAATACTAAGCAAACTATAGTTGATAAAATTGACAAATCCAAACCATATGCTTGTTTATGTAGAACTAATGCTTACATATTTGCTGAGATAGCCGATGCTTTATATGAAGATAAGAATAAGAAACTTTTCTTTGTTGGAGGCTTCAATAGTTATTCCTTCGACTCCCTTAAACAAGCATATTTCTTCAGTCAAGGGCGTCCTACTAAGAATAAATTGTTCGCCAAGTTTGATGGCTATGAAAAAATGAAAACTTATGCTACTGAAATTGAAGACATCGAGATTTTATCTTTAATTAGAATGGTAGATAAATATGGTAGTAGAATTATTGAAATTGTAGATGGAATTAAAAATAATACGGTAACAGACAAGAGTAAAGCTGATATTATATTTTCTACATGTCACAAAGCGAAAGGTCTTACAATTGATATTCCTGTTTATATTAGTAACGATCATTTAGATTTAGAAGTTACTTATAGAAATAAATACCTTAAAAAAGAAGAAGATTATGATTATAAAGATAAAAAGAAGGCTAAGAAAGACATATCAGAAGAAATTTTTATTGTATATGTCGGTATTTCTAGGTGCAAAGCAGAAATTGAATTATCAGATAGTATTAAAAGATATTTATTAATGAGATTTAATCATGTTGGTCATGAATTACATAATGTAATAAATAATATAGAGATAAGTAATTTAAAGGAGGAATAAGATGATAAGAAAAGTATTTATAGATGAATTGCCAAAATGGGGAAATAAAGTGAGTTGGATAAAGTCGATAGGTCATAAAATAAAGTTCATATATGAAGACATTGAAGGAGAATTAGAAATTACTGATTGCAAAGGAGACTACGTGTATATAAAATATTTAGATAACGATGTCTTTAAAATTAATGCAAGTCAAATAAAAAATGCCAATATAGGAACTTTAATAGGTAAAATAACTAATGATTTTAAAGTTGAAATAGGAACAATATTTAAAGATAATAAAAGAGATTTAATTATTATTGATAAAGAATTCAGAGATACACCTTATTCCTACCAAAATACAAAATTAAAATGGTATAAATTTATTTGTAATATATGTGGTTGGAAAGAAGGATGGATTGAAGAAAGTAAATTATTAAAAGGAGCAATGTGTTCTTGTTGTCATAGTCTAACTGTAGTGGAGGGTATCAATGATATCCCTACAACTGTACCATTCTTAGTTAAATACTTTCAAGGAGGTTATGATGAAGCAAAACAGTATGTAAAAAATAGCGGCGCAGAAATATATCCCATTTGTCCTGATTGTAAAAAAATAAGCGACAGAATTTATACTGTACATGATCTATATTTAAGTAAGAAATTAGCCTGTATTTGCTCAGATAATATTAGATTTCCAGAAAAGTTTATGTATAATTTTATAGAACAATTAAATTTAGACTTTATTTATCAACTATCAAAAAGAAAATTATCTTGGTGTGGAAGTTACATATATGATTTTTATCTGAATAATTTATCTTATAGACCAAGAGAAGATTAAATAAAGAATAATATTAATAAATAAAATTTTAGGAGGAACAAATTAATGAAAAATAATAAAAAAGATAAAACAAATAATAACCTAAATAAAGACTTGCCAATCCCTTCATACCATGCGATGATTGATCATGACAGCAAGGAGGTGTTCGGTCTGAATATTGGAATAATAGATGCAGATTTATTATGTGATAAAAATCATAGATTTCCCAACTTAGCTCTAATGAAAATAAGTGCATATCATAAATATAGAAGGTCTGACAAAGTAACTCTACTAATGAATTATAATGATATAGAAAAATATGATATGGTTTACATTTCTAAAGTATTTGATTATACGGAAATACCAATCGATATAATGAAATATGATAATTTATATTACGGAGGAACAGGATTTTATTATGATTTAATGCCTGATCTTCCAGAATTTATGGAACATATGAAACCAGATTATATCCTATATCATAATTGGATAGGTGATATGATGAGAGAAGGAGCAAAAAGAAAAGAGTTTGAGTATTATCTAGACTACTCAATTGGATTTGCAACTAGAGGATGCTTCCGTAAATGTGAATTCTGTGTGAATAAGAAATATGACAAAGTTCAATTACACTCGCCAATTAAAGAATTTTTAGATGAAGATAAACCATACATATGTTTATTAGACGATAATTTATTTGGTTATCCAAAATGGAAAGATATTATAGAAGAGTTAGTTATCACTAAGAAATCTTTCCAATTTAAACAAGGGTTAGATTTAAGATTAATGACTGATGATAAGGCAAGAATAATGTCTAATGTTAAATATAAGGGTGATTACATATTCGCATTTGATGATATCATGGATAGAGATTTAATAGAAGAAAAATTAACTCTATGGAGAAAATACAATACAAAAACAACAAAACTTTACGTTTTAGTGGCCTATGGAAGTCAAGGTATTGGCGATGTATATTCTATGTTTGAAAGAATTAAGATTCTTATGAAATATCAATGCTTGCCATATATAATGAGATACAAGGATTATAAAGATAGTGAATTTTATGGTACATATGTTAATGTGGCTAGATGGTGTAACCAACCATCACAATTTAAGAAAAGAAGTTACAGAGAGTGGTGTCAAGCCAATGTGGATGTTAATGGAGAGAATTGTTCTTCAAATAGGTATATGAAGGATTTAGAGGAGAAATATCTAGATGTTGCTGAGAAGTATTATGATTTAAAATTTAGTGATTTTGGAAAGGTTATTACATAATATTAAGAAAAGAGTGTGATTGCAATGAGTAGTAAATCTAGATATATATTCTTACGTAGTATATTATTTTTAGAAATTACTTTTTTATTAATTTTATTAATTTTATTATTTAAAGGATGGCGAATATTTATTACCTAAACCTTAAAATAAAATTAATCATTGACATCCAATTCGCAAAATGCTATAATTATCACATAGGTAAGGGGCGGTAATTTACATTATCATTCACACAATAATCACAAACCTACCCTTTGCCCAAAAATCCAATAAATAAAAACAAAGGAGGTGACCCACTATATCAAAAACATAAATCGTATAAAACTATATCTATACACAGGAGTATTTACTAATTGCCTACTGTTCGCACTAACAACTCCTACTATAAACATATATTTCATGCAGAAAGTATCAACTTATATATATTCTATAGTAAATTGGGTAGGAATTATCACAATATTTATTATAAATTACATATTAAAACAGCAAAAGAATAGAGAATTATTGCAGAAATTCTTCTTATTAATCATTATTTTAGACGTCTTAGGATTCTTATTTGTATCAATATGTGGAATTAATAATGTAAATATACGATTCTTCGGTTTAGCGATCCTCAACGGAACCAGTGCATCTATATGGATATGTATTATGAAATCAAATATAAATAAAGTATGGCAAGGGGATGAATTAACTAATTATCAGACACAAGAAAGTTATTTGGAATCTATTGCACAGATCATGGGAGCAACATTGGCAATAGTTGTAATAAAATTTGGTGTAAGTATTAATGTATTGATTGGATTACAGATATTTGCACAGTTTATTATGGGAATATTTGATTATAAGGTGATTAGGATTGTTGAAAGGGATTTAAGGAGGTTAAATAAATGAGTATACTAAATGTAAATCAACTAACAAAACTAAAACAACTAATCTTTACTGCTGAAGAGGATGAAGAAAACCCTAATAAATGTATGGAATGTAAAGAAAATGATCCAACATACTGTGAGTTCTCTGATATATGCAATAGATATGGTTATATTTCGATTAATACAGAGAAGGGAGATATGTTAGAGGATTTGTTTGATACAATTGGATATTTGGATAAGTTACTTAGAGAAGGGAGGTAAAGCAATAAATTATAAAGTAATAAATAATTATTTGACATGTTGTGAAAATAATGTTATAATAATTAAGTAGGAAGGAGGTGAAATAAATGAATATAGATTTTCATATTGAATGCAAAGAATGTCATAGTAATAATACTTCAATTGAACATACTGAAAAATTTAATATGTGGTACGATGATAGTTACACAGAACATTGGGTTCATTTAGTTTGTAAAGAATGTGATAATAAGAAGTTGATGTGTAGTTACAATACATATTAAGTTGTTAAATACTAAAATAAATATTTATGTAAGGAGGCGAAAAAGAAATTCTTAAATATATTGGTGTTTATACAATTTTCCATCAAGAAAATACAGACGGAAAACTTAGCAAAAACAAAGAAGACAATTATATTAAATCAAAAAACAATCAAGTTTACAGATACTCAGATGACACCATAGCAATCCTTCTTCCATCTGGCTCATCGTCAGTAAATAATTTACTTCCAAAATTCGAAGCAGAAGGAATAAAAGTATGGAATATAATAAGTCCAGAGGTGTGCGAAGAAGCAATTCTAGGATTCGCAGAGGAAGATATACATAAAGTACACAATATCATGAAATTCATGAAAATGGGTAGTAAGGATCAACTCAAAGAACACAATGAGAGAATAAGGAGAAAGGAAGAAAGAGATAAAGAGAAATTAAAAGAAGAAAAATAAAGTAAAAGTTTAATACAAAAATAAATATTATTTGTATTAAATTAGAATATAGAAAAATGTAAAAATATTGACTCTCTAAGACGTTAAAATATTAGACCTATACAATTACCCTAATAAGAAGTTCAAGTGACTCAGAGCATATTTATAAACTCTACAAGTCGCTTGTAGTAAGGGTTTAATTCCGAAAATTTTTCTAAATGGTTGGATATGTACCCAATACTATAAAAATAAAACAACAAATAGAAAGAGGTAATAAATTTGAAAACATATTATTTTAATGACAAACTCATATTAGATGAAACAAATAAAAAAATGAATTATATAGTTGAGGACAAATTAACAAAAGAACAAATATCCCTGACCAACATCTTAGATAATATTTTTAACTCATCAAAGTTTAATAATAAATTAGTAAGGGTTTTAGGTAGAGTTTATAATCATGATTCAATTAAAGATTTAAATGGAATGGGAAATTTATTAATGTGTAGAAGTAATTCTTCTCACGTAGAGGGGTATTGTATCGGATCATTACAACTTGAAAACAAATTATTTGATGCTGTAAATTTTGATGTAGAAATCTATCTAGAGGACTATACTAATTTTGTGTTTTCGGAGGCGATGATTCGTAATGAAGATGCAAAATCGATTATTTCATAAGAATAATGATGTAAATGATGATGATAATAATGAATTAGATCAATATATTTCAGAAAATTGTGCAATCTGTAAAGAGGAATTAATTAGAGTTGAAGATATTTTTGTGGGGAAAGAAGATAATAACTATTATTGTTTGGATTGTTCAAAATATCATGGGATTGATGTTGTGGAGTGTAGGGATATATAAAATTAAATAATTAAAAGAAAGGATAAATAAAATCAATGAAAAGTAATTGTCTATTAGGAGCAATAAAACAATTAATATTTAATCCTACAAGCATAGTAATACATAAACGTGGTTCATGGTTAGAGATATTTCAATTAAAATGGCCTCATTTTTATTGGTTAGATAAAAGAGATAATCATTATTATCATTTTTGTGCAAAGTATTCAGATGAACCATTTATTAATCAGATATGGTTTCAAGGTGAAGTTAAGAGATTTGGTTGGCATGGTAAGAGCGAAAGGAGAGAAGAAGTGAATTGAAGCAAGTTATTGTGTTGAAGTGGCGTGTAATACCATTAGATAAATGGAAAGACGCAAGGGTTGGTCAGATGTATTGTATGAAAAACTGTGAGAAGAGTCAAAATTAGAATAAATACAACAAATGGTGAGTTTTAAGGGATAAATTTAAAAATAGAAAGAAGGAGAAATATAAATGATTAATAAAATTACATGGGAAATTTACTTAGATAAAGCACAAAATGGTGCAAGAATACTATTCGATTTGTCTAATTATAGGTTATTAGATGGAACAAAAATTACTGAATGTGATGAAAATAATTGTGTAACTGCTGAAGAAGATAGTTATTTCTTGATAGATTTTAATGAAGATAAACATGAATTTTATAAATTGGAGTTAAAAGATGCTTATGATTTATTGGCAATGTATCATGTTAAATGTGATAAGGAATATATTGTTGAGAGAATTTGTGCTTTGATTTATGGAGAAGAAGAAGATATTTAGGGATTAATGGTAAGGTTTTGTATAGGAGGGTTTAATCGCTCTCCTTGTATCTATTTTTAATAAAAGAAAGATGGAGGAATAATTAATAATGAACTTTGAAAACATACAAATGGTTGTGGTTAGAAAAAGAAGTGACGGAAGTAAAATAAATATTAGTCAAATTAATGAAGGAAATAGATATGAGAAATATGAATGTATCGTTTGTGGCTCAGATGTAATTCCTGTAGCACCAGAAGGAAAAATTATTGGTGGGGCAACTGCAAAAGTAACTCCTCATTTTAAACATTTAAATGCTGATAAATGTGGAACAGAGTCATTTACCCACTTTTGGATGAAAACTGAATTTATTAAAATTGGCGATTGTTTTAAAGTAATAACTGATAAAGAAAATGAATACATTTGCAATCAAATATTCTTTGAGAAAACTATAGTGATAAATGGTAGAAGGTATACCCCAGATGCAACTGTCTTAACATCTTGTGGTAATACGATTCATTTTGAGTATAATTATAGTAATAAGAAAAAAGTTAAAGACTATATTGATATTTGGAAAGAATTAAATAATATTATTATTGAAGCAGATATGAATTCTATATTGAGTGTATTTTCTGATTCAGTACCAACTTTTAAAGCATTATATTATGAAGGTAAATGTTTTAACTTAAATGACGAAGATAATGCTTATTATAGAACGATAGGAGAATATAAATTAACAAAACATGATGAAAACTATTTAGAATCTAGGAAAATTGAAATAGAAAATTTAGATAACCTATGGGAAGAGATAAGAAAGATAAAATATGAAAACAAAGATTATAGTGAGATTGGTAATTTTATTAGGTCAATAACTTCAGAAGAAGGTAGAAAAGTTGCTATTGCTATTCTATCAAGAGCAAGATGTGGTAATAGTATTTTAGGCAATTATGTGACGTTTATAAAGACTAATATTGATAAGCGTCTTAAACTTCTAAATCTAAAATATAACGGGTATCTGATTAAGTATGAAACAGAAGTGCCTAGACTTATTTATGATAGAATTTTCAATGGAATTGCTATTAAATTCTTTATTCCTGATAATGGTTATAATTCAGATGTGCAAGAAATTACTTACACATATAATTATAATTTTAAAGATGAGATATTGAGCGATAATTTTAAAAATAGAATAGATATAACTGTTGAAAAATTGTTATCCACTCATAATTTATTACTAAAAGTATTAGACGTATTTAAAAAGAACGATAAGATAGTCAATTATAAATTAAATTACAAAGAAAATACTGATTATATTAATGCAATATATTTTGTTGATTATAGAAATAAATGTTTTGTTTTAAGTAAAGGTTATTATAGTAAAGAAACTTTTCAAGAGCATCATGCAAATGTGTTTAATAATTTAATTGATGATAATACATTGTTTGTTGGCTTACATTATTTATCTGAAAATTTTTATATTAAAGAGACAAAGGATTCTTACGATTTTAATTTTGTTAATTCCACAGATAAGTTTATTCAATATAGATTTGATAAATTTATTAAGCAAAAGACTTTAAACTTATCATATTATTTTGTAGACAAATCGTTACCTAGATATAACTTTGTAAAAGCTACTTCTGAATTAAATGATTTACTAGATAAAATTGAAGAGAATATAAAAGACATTAAACGTAATTTTTCTAACACTGAATATTCTACAAAAATATATAAAAACGGAGAAAGTATTAAAATCTCTGATTGCGATATAGACAAAAAACTTACTCAATTACTATATCCAATCACTTACTTATCAAATAAATGTGACTATGAAGCATTGAATATACAACTTAATAAAGATTTTACAAAAGGGTTATTGGGTGATTTTAGATTATGGTTAATAAAAGATTTCATTAACGCATTGAATCGTATAGGGGTAGTCGATATAAATAATATTAAATAAGGAGGTTTTATCATTGATTAATAGACAAATTTATACATATAAATTTAAGTCTTCTAGGTTGAAAGCATATAATTATAACATTGATATTACATTTGATAAAGCCAAGGAGGTAAAGGAGGTAATAGCTTTGGCTGATAATCAAATATTAAGAAGTATAAGAGACATAAGAAAGAGAATAATCAAGCATGAGAAATTAGAAAGATTGTTCAAAGAAAGAAATGTTAGAAAGAAAAGAAATAATAGAAAAAATTCAAAAGAAAACTCAGATAGAATTTTTCAAATACAAAACAAAATAAATAGAACTATGTTTATTCCAGATTATATTACAATAGTTATAGAACATCCTTCTCATTATAAGAAACTATTCAAAGATGGGCTGACGATTAATGGTAAATTATATAGGAGGGCCAGTTGCTCTGCTGGTCAAGCAAGGGTTTCTACTGTCGTATTTTGTTGTATTGATATATTAGAAGAATTAAAAGAAAGATTGAATAATGGCAGAGACTTAAATAAGGAAAATGCTCCGAGCAAATTTAATTCATATTTTGGACTCGCTGGATCTTCTACTTATTTAGTTAGTGAGCCAAAATTTATTGTCGTAAAGGATTTTATTAATACTGAAAAATTTAAAACAAATTATGTAATAGAAAAGGAATGGAATATTGATGATGATATAGAAATTCGTGAAATTGAAATGGAGATGAATAGAACTGACGGAATGGGCATAATAAGCCCAAAACAAGCTGAGGCATGGTCTAAGGAATTGGGGTTAGATTGGGTTCCGTCCCAGTGGTGTGTGAGACAGAATTTTTTGAAAGGAATGCTCTGTGTATTCGACATACATAGTTTTTGTCAAGAAATTAATGATGGAAATTATATAGTCGAAACTATATATAAAGATAAAGAAGATAATTATATAAAAGCAGACCTGAGAGATTATGAAGTAATAATAACTGAATCACAATTTAAATTGTGGGATAGTTTCCCAGATGTAAATACATATATTAATAATTGTCATAATAATAAGTTGTTTTGGGGTATATCACAATATACTCCAAAACACGCAAAAGATATCCTTAAACTCAATTATCAATTTATCCAAACCTTAAATCTAAATCAAGA
>C687J13239_1001210_pt1 | contig 11043 bp, 10 predicted proteins | sample RifGroD2_FD_13239 | JGI IMG/M metagenome (IMG submission 13239) | reverse complement strand
AAACTTGTTTTAATTTTATAAAATATTTCAATAAATGAGTTTACGAATGCGATTGCAATTTTTTATAAAATTAGTTTATTTGTGGAAAATAACTTAAGGCTTTAATTATATAAATCAAATAGTATTGATATGTCACAAAATAATTGTAATGAAATTGTTGAACAACAAGACGATATAAGTGAGTATGATTCACAAATTGATTATGACGATAATATTGTCAAAAATGAATTAATTGGATATCCAATTGATATTATTATTGACCATAAAAATAAAATTAAATCAACAATTATATTTGATACAATATCATATGATTATTATCAAAAACAAATAAAAATGTCTGGTGTTAAAAATATGGTAGATTTAATGAAATTAAAATTTATAACAAAAGAAGGACAACCATATAATTATTGGATACCTATTAAAATTCCAAATAATATATTTGATCAACATGCTGAACATATAAAAACATTTGTTGCTGCAATTCATAATAATATAATGAATTGTAATGATATTTTTTGTCCAGAAATGATATTAGATGTAATTATTCCAATTTTAAATAAAATATCATCATTATTTGCAAAAGATGATGATACATTTTTAGAAAAAGCAATATATGAATATATTTATTTATTATGTATTTTATATCAAATAATTGAGAAATATCCAGAATTAAAAAAATTAATTAATAAAATAGTAGAATCATTTTATAGAAGTAGTTATAATCGTAATAGAAAAACATCTGGTAATTTAGGTGAATTCGTAATTAAATTATTTTTATCAGAATATAGTTGGGACGACATGTCCGTTAAATCATCTTTTTTAACAGAATTTTTTGCAAGACAAGTTTATTGGATGAATAAAAATGATCCAGAATTAATGAATTCATTATTGCCAAATCGATTACAAAGAGCATTTGCTGAAGCCAAAATATCTAACCAATTATTTTTATATAATTTATATGCAATTAAATATTTTTATCGAATTATACCAGATATAATTAATAATAATTTTATTTTGAAAGATGAAAATATGAAAGAATTTATAGAAATAATTAAATCAATTAATAAAATAAATAATTATAATACATTTATTAAAATGATTGATTATTATGCAATAATAAATACACCAGAAAAAATGAATAATTTTATTGATGATGCAATTTTATTGTCAAATAAACAACAATATACACAAATACAACGAACACATCCAATTAATAATCATACTGTATTACAACGCGATACTATTTTTAGTAAGAAATAAATGATAATTATTATATAATATAATTATCATATTAGTATTGATTATAAAAAAATGCTGCAATAATTTATTGAACAATTTTAGGAATATCCATATAAGACATTAATCTCATATTGCAGCAATATTTAAGACCAAATGATTTAATTAATTTTCTTTTTTCTTTATCTTTTTGTTCTATTGTTAATTTTGAATTATTATTAATTTTTCTCAATTCCTCTTCTATTTTTAATTGTTTATCACATAAAAGTGTTCCACATGTTGGGCATTTAGGATATATCATTCTATCGTATATATTATAATATGCTTTTTTATTTTAAGTATTTTTCACGATATTTAAAAATCAATTTTTATTTCTTTTATAATAATAACTAATCAAATTTGTATGGATATTAAAAAAGTATTAACGCCAACCGGAGAATTTGATATTAAAAAATTTAATGAAGAATATAATAAAAAAGAAAAACAACGAGAAGAAGAACAGAAAAAAAAAGATGAAGAAAAATTAAAGCAAATGAATAAAGAAAAAATAGAATATAAAAATTTATATGAATTATCTATTGGAGAAATACTTATTGGATTTAAAAATGAGATGTTTGGAATAATAACTGATTTATTATTTTTTAGATATAAATCATTTGATGGATTTATTGAAGTATTTACTAAAAATAATAGATTATTTTATATTGGACTTTTAATATTATTCAGTGTTTTAATAATTTATTTAACAACTTCATTCACAAATAAAAATAAAAAAATAATTGATAATGCAATCAATGATCATAAAGTTTATAATATTTATAATACTTATAATTATCATGAGTTACCTAAAAATAAACTTAAATAAAATATTTAACTAATATTTTATTTATTAAAATAAATCATGATAATTTACAGGCGTATAATTTGGTATTTGATTATTTATATTTTTTACTTTTTTAATTAAATCATTATGTGCAGCGGGTTCATCATATATAATTTTTGATTTTGTTATGTCATAGCCATTTTTTTCTATATCGTCATTGCATGTTTTAATAATTATTAATAAATATTTTGTTAAGATTTGGTTCAATATGTTGGTTGATTCCTGTAATTTTTTTAATAATATTGGATTATTATCAATATTTATAACAATTGATTGTAAGTGATTTAATGCGTTAATCATTTTTTGATTTGCAACATCATAATTTTGTTTACAATATTTTACACCAATTTGAATATTTTCATATAATATCATAAATGAATTTATATTTTGAACTAAACGAGAATATTCGACCGGATTATAAAAATAAAATTCTCGAATTCCATATAAAAAGCCAATAATATCTTCATATTTTCGTGAAGGTTTCACAGCTAAATCATTATATTTTTTTTCTATACTCAATTCTTGTTTTTGTTTAAAATCATCTTTTTTTCCAATCATATAAAAAATAATTAATATTGCAATAATACTTCCAATAATAGTATTCAATTTAATATTTGTTTGTTTAAAGATATAAATTATAAAAAGCAATAAACAAACATATATAAACATTGATTTTTTATCAATAGAATGAATTTTATTATAATAAAAAATTAATTTTTCACTGTTCATATTATTATAACATAAGAAAATATTATGTTATAATAATATAAATGCAAATCGATCCGATTTTTGTTGATCATATTATAGCTCTAAGATCTTATTATATTGATAGTGGTAATTATACTGAACTGCAAATAATAGCATGTGTTAAAAATATATTACAAAATCATGAACATTATTCTCAAGTTATTGTAAATTATCATATGATAGAAGCGTATAAATTATTAAATTTATATGATAGATATTCACGTCTTTTTAATCAAAATATTATTCAACCAAATAATACAACAACAAGTACGATGCAAATACCATTATTAGATTCTGTAACTTCAATCCGACCAGTACAACAAATTGTTGGAAGAAGTCATCGTATGAATCATCATGAAATAAATAATAATTTACAAAATAGAGATATTGATTTTAATCTAATTGATCATGTTTTATATAATTTACAACGTGGAAATAATCATAATCATGCACAAGAAGATGTTAAACTTGTACTAACTGAAGAAGAATTTAATAAATTAGAAAAAATTAAAATTTTAGAAAATACTGAAGAAATTTGTCCGATTTGTAAAATTGATTATGATGAAAATGATACATTAGTTAAATTACCATGTGATCATAGTTTTCACGAAGATTGTATTAAAATATGGTTAACAAGACATAGTTACAAATGTCCAACATGCAGAAGACCTGCAGGAATACAAACAATATTGGATGAATAAAAATTGAAATTTAAATTTATAGTATTATTTATGATTATTATTTATATTAAAATCAAATGCTTGAACAAAATAAACAAAGATTGATACGAATAACAGATTATACAAAAATTAATGAAATAATATCATATTATAAAAATAACAATATATATAATGATATTTTTAATAATTTTATTGATACATTAGAATATGATCCAAATGGTATTGTAATTGGATTAATAATCAACAAATATACAGAAGAATATGCATTTGATTATATAAAACAATATAAATCAACATTAATTTTTTTGGATTGCCGGTTTAATAATTTAATAGGAATACCAAAAATACCACAATTAACAACATTAATTTGTACTTGTAATCACATCGATGCAATACCGGATAGTAAATTATTACAAATATTATATTGTGATTATAATAGTTTTAAAGAATTGCCGGATTTACCATTATTGCAAATATTACAATGTAATAATAATTGGATTCAAGAATTACATGGATATCCATTATTAACTTATTTGGATTGTTATGGTAATAAATTGAAAATACTATCAAATTTACCATCATTAAAATATCTAAATTGTACTTATAATCAATTAACAACAATTCATGAATTTCCACTATTAGAAAAATTATATTGTAGTGAAAATAAATTAGTTACACTATCAAATTTACCATTATTGACATATTTGGATTGTCATTGTAATGATTTGATTGAATTACCAGTTTATCCATTACTTTTGCAATTAGAATGTGAAGAAAATAAATTAGTAGCATTGCCAGAATTTCCAGTAATTGAAAAAATAAATTGTAAAAATAATCGAATTAGATCTATTTCAAATATGCCATTATTAAAAAAATTATACATTGATAATAATCAATTACTAGAAATACCACCATTTCCAGCATTATTCTGTTTATCTTGTGATAATAATAATTTATCATCGTTACCAGCATTTCCATCATTATTAGAATTATATTGCCAATATAATGTATTAGAATCAATATCTAATATGTTATTACTAGAAAAATTACAAATAAATTGTAATCAATTAAGATCATTGCCAGCATTTCCATCATTAAAATATTTAGAATGTCGTGAAAATCATTTTAAAGAAAAACCACAATTTCCATCGATTGAGTATATTAATTATGGAGATTTTTATCCGTATGAATCGGATGAATATGACGAATAAAAATAATAAAAATTGATTTTTAATTTATTAGTAAATAATATCAATAATATTAAGTAAATATAAATGGATACTGAAATTAATAATGAGATTGATGCATTACGAACAAAATTTCATAATGATAAAATAGAAAATATGATTAAAAATACAAATGATGAAGAAATTATAAATATTTTAAAAAAAGAAATAATTAATAATGAACCAAAAATAATAGTTGAACCTATTAAAAAAGTAGAAAATATTTTTAATGAGACGCAATATAATATTAATTTTAAAAAACCATGGGGGAGATTACCAGATATTCATAAAATTAAAAAAGTACAAGAATATATAAATAGTTTAGAAGATTGTAATAATAAACCAGAAATTATAAAACAATTGACAAATGCTATAAATCATAGAATATTATCAAAAAATAATTTTGTCACTTATAATATCAATGAACAAAAAATTGTATCAATAAAAAATCTTAAAAATAACAACGGAATATATAAAATTTAATAAAAAATTACCATTGCATTCATTTATCGAAATATTTTATAAAATTCAATAAATTAAATTTTATAAAAAATTGATATTTATTTATATTATGATTTAAGATTATAAATAATACTAATAATTATAATGGATGAATATGAAAAATATATTCATAAAGAGCTGCAAAAAAATATTGGAGAAAAAGAGATTACATTAGATGATAGATATCCTCTTATTAATCAAATATTAAACAAATATGATAATAAAACATTGTCTGATACTGTAACAATTATTGATACAACAAACAGAATTATTAAAGAATATTATTTATCTTATTTTCCACAATTAGTAATGTCAAATTGTGGAGAACTTCAACCATATAAAAATCAAATACCAAATATTTCTATTCCAGAAGAATATCAAAAAATTAAAGAACAATTTGATTATTTAGAAAGTTTACCACAACATGAGCAAAAAAGTAAAGAATGGTTTGATGATCGATTAAATAAAATAACAGCAAGCAACACTGGAACCGCTCTTGGAGAGAGTCCATATCAGACAAAATATGATTATTTATTAGAAAAATGTACTGAAAAACCTTTTTTAGAAAATGAAGCAGTTCATCATGGAAAAAAATATGAACAAATTGCATCAATGATTTATGAAGTTGTTTTTAATGCCCGCACAACTGAATTTGGCCTTATACCACATAAAGAAATAAGTTTTTTAGGAGCGTCTCCTGATGGAATTTGTAATCAATATACGATGACATATGAATTCAGTTCACGTTTTGGTAGGATGATTGAAATCAAAGTCCCTTTCAGACGTCATTTTAATACACGTGGAAAAATAGACGGTACGATTTGTCCCCACTACTATTTTTTACAAGTTCAACAGCAATTAGAGTGTTGTGATTTAGAAAAATGTGATTTTTGGCAGTGTGAAATTTCTGAATATGAAAATCGGGAAGAATGGATGAATGATAAAGAACCAAATACAGTTATTACTGAAGAACAAAATATTATATTAGATTATGTACCAAATTGTATTAAGAAAGGAGCAATCATAGAACTTGTAGAAACAAAAAATTATGCGAATAGAGATAAAAATTCTCAAGATTATTATTTATGGACAGCAAAATATATTTATCCGCCAGAAATTAATATGAGTACATCTGAATATGATGAATGGGTATTACAAGTACAAACAAATATTGAAACATATATTAAAGATAATTTACGAAGAAAAGATCATATAGATAATGATTTACATTTAAGATACATATTTAATAAAGTAATTTATTGGAAACTTAAAAGAGCTCATAATGTGACAGTAAATCGGGATAGAGAATGGTTTGCATACGCAAAACCAAAATTAAACGAGTTCTGGAATGAAATAATTTATTACAGAGAACACTTAGAAGAAATGTATGAGTATGTTAGAAAAAATAATGAGAAGATTGCAGAAAATAAGAAAAATAAACATAATCATACATATACAAAAAAAACCTTTATCAATTATAAAAATAATGAAGATCTATTTGTAGATGACGATGAGCCAATTCAAACTGGAAATGTTTCATTATTTTTAGATGAAAATGATGAAAAAAAAGATATTAAAATTGATGGTTCGTTATTTGTTGATGACGAAGATGAAATAAAAGTTGCATTTGATGATGATGAAGCAAATATAGATGATAAGTTATTTAAATAATTTTTTTTCTAATACAATTCAGTTAATTTTTCTAATTGTTTTATTCTTTCATCAGATAATTTTCCTTTCATTTTATTTGTACGTTGGTTCCAATACCATGATCTAAATTGTTTTTCTAGTGGATCTTTTGACTTTTGATTTGGTAATTTTTTATTAATTAAAATCCATTGTTTTAATTCATCATAATGATCTTCAAATGGATCTTCTTGCTCCCAAAACCATCCATTCAATTTTTCTAATTTCTTTATATATTCATCTGATAATTGTTCTTTTTTTTTATCTACGCGTGTGTGCGAACACCAATTTCCTAATTGTTTTTCTGGTGGATCTTTTGAATACGGTGATGGTAATTTTTTATTTGTTTCAATAAATTGTTTTAATTCTTCATAGTGATTATTAAATAAATCATCTTGATTCCAATACCATCCATATATTTTTTCTAATTGTTTTATATTTTCATCATTTAATTTTCCTTTCTTTTTATTTGTACGTTGGGTTGAACACCAATTTCCTAATTGTTTTTCTTCTGGATATTTTGACATGGTTGATGGTAATTTTTTATTTGTTTCAATAAATTGTTTCAATTCATTATAATGATTACTGAATGGATCTTGTTCCCAATACCAACCAGTTAATTGTTCTAGTTGTTTTATTCTTTCATCTGATAATTTTCCATTTTTTTTATCATTTCGTTTATGAGAACACCAATTTCCTAATTGTTTTTCTTCGAAATCTTTTGACATGTTTGACGGTAATTTTTTATTTGTTTCAATAAATTGTTTTAATTCATCATAATGATCGTCAAATGGATCTTCTTGCTCCCAAAACCATCCATCAAGTAATTCTATTTTTTTTATTTTTTCATCAGATAATTTTCCATTTTTTTTATCATTTCGTTTATGAGAACACCAATTTCCTAATTGTTTCTCTTGCGGATCTTTTGATTTTTCAAATGGTAATTTTTTATTAATTACAATCCATTGTTTTAATTCATCATAATGATCATCAAATGGATCTTCTTGCTCCCAAAACCATCCATCGAGCGTTTCCAATTTATTTATATTTTCATCAGATAATTTTCCATTTTTTTTATATCGTCGTTGTCGAAAACACCATTGACCGAATTGTCTTTCAAGTGGATCGTACGATGTTGATGACGGTAATTTTCCATGTATTTTGCTCCATTTTTTTACTAATTCGCATTTATAGTCAAAATTACCTATTAGACAATTTCCAAATCGATCATATAATGATTCATATAAAAGTGAACTATTTTTAGTTTTATTATTAGTTTTATTATCATTACATATAATATTTATTCGTCCTTTTTTATTATTTTTAATGAAATCTGCAACTTGAAAATCTTCTGTTGCTAATATTTTTAAAAATTTATTAATTATTTTTTCATCATCGCATTTAGTAGGTATTATAATATGCGATAATAATTTTTCTGGATGAAGTCGTAGAATTCTTCCAATACATTGTATTACATTTATTTTACTTTCCCTATTATCTACAAACATGCATGTATCAGCTATTTTTATATTTATTCCTTCACCAAGTACATTTACAGTTACAAGAATTCGAATGGATCCATTTTCAAAATCTTTAATATAATCTTCTCTTTTTTTCATTGGTGTAGTTCCATCAAAAAATCTACTTGTGATATTATTTTTATCTAAATAATTTGATAATTCTCTAGCTTTATCACATGTATTACAATAAGCTAAAATATGNCGATATTCTGGATGATTGTATATTAAATCATAAATATTTTTATTTGTCACATCATTATCATATACTGGTATAGTTATATCATAATCAGTNAAATATTTATTATCAATTGCATCACGTAAACTGTATTCATAATCTGCATCATCAATAGTTGCACTTAAATATATTCGTTTTTCAGTNATAATATTATTTATAATATTTTTAAAACTTTCTTCTTCAGTATCATCAAAAACGGTCTCATTATCAGTATATATTTCAGGTCTATAAATATGATGTGCTTCATCTATAAATATTACATCAAACTCAATGTCATCTAATAAATGTGCACTATTATAAACACATACAAATAAATTAGAATCATAATCGATTTCTTCATTATGTCCCGTTCCAACTAAACAATAATCTGAAATATTATTTTTATCTAATATTTGTTTAAATTGATTTAATAATAATAATGTTGGAACAAAAATAGCTGCATAAGTTGGTTTTTGTGTTTTAATATATTCAATTATTAATTGACTTTTGCCAGAACCACACGGAAGTGATATTTTAATTTCTCCATTTTCGTCACCATCTTGATACATACATTCCAATGCTTTCTTTTGATAATCTCGTAATTCTATTTTTGGATCAGTATTTTCAAGTGATATAGTATCTAATTTTTTAATTATATTTTGGATAATTTCATTTGTGATAAGAATATGTTCGTATTCTTTTGATCGTATTTGAGATATATTTGTATTCGGTAAAGTAGTCAATATTAATTTAGTGTATGGTACTGGACCAAGTTTTGATGATGAAAGAAATTTTCCAATTTCATCCCACGAGACATATTTACTTTCCGGACGATATTTTGATTGAACCGCTATATTATTATATGCACTATCAATACCAGTATCTTTTGATGGTAATTCTTTGCTTTCTTTAATTGTTATCGGAACATCCGTCCATAATTGTGTATTTGTATGAATTGCAGATAATATTTCAAAATAATACCATCCTAGATCGGTTTCAAGTAATTTTTCAATTGGTCCATATATAGATATGTCTTGCTTTAGCCTTTTTAATAATACTTCCATTTTATAATAAAGAAATGTATTATATTCTTATATGAATAAAAATATCAATTTTTTAATAAATATTGATATTTTTATTTTGTTTTATACATATATAAACTATTCATTTGAAATGGGAAGTGAACAATCAAAAGTTACAAATAACAATATTGAAGGATTTTTTTTAACAGATTGGTTAAAGGGAAATGATGGGTTAACACCTGAATTACGTCTTTCTGATAAAAAACCAGGAGATTTAGAAGTACATTATACTCAAAAAACATCAGCGGGAATAGATTGGGAGTTACTCGGAAATATTATGGGACCATCTGGTAAAGACGGCAACCCAGGACCAAAAGGATTGAAAGGCGACAAAGGAGATAGAGGAGAAATTGGTCTACAAGGATTGAAAGGCGACAAAGGAGATAAAGGAGAAATTGGTCTACAAGGATTGAAAGGCGACAAAGGAGATAAAGGAGAAATTGGTCTACAAGGATTGAAAGGCGACAAAGGAGATAGAGGAGATCGTGGGGAGACTGGTTCGCAAGGAATACCAGGAACTCCTGGAGGCCCAAAAGGTGATAAAGGTGATAAAGGAGATCCTGCAAATAAAGATAATATTATTTGGTGTGCGGATGGTATTTGTCGTACTCCTGCACAAATGAAACAAGTAAATCTTCTTGATAAAATTCAAATTGATGATGATGGTATTACAATTAACACTATTATTAAAGGTTTACCATGTAAACAAGGTGTGTGTGGTGCCGAATTAGTTCATGAACGAATTATATATGGATTACCTGGACATTCTCCACAAAAAGTTAATGCAACATGGGAAACATTAATTGATGAATTATATGCTCCATTTAAATACGCAATTCCAGCTATGCAAAAATATGCAAAATCAAGAAAATATCGATTATATGTAATATATAGTGATGAATTGAAAGTAATAGGAAGTACTGTTCGAATTAAATTTTATTTTACAAAAACTAAAAAAGAAGTAATATTTAGTCTTCCGCGTACAGCTGGAAACATCGCGACCACTGATAAAGCTCCTAATAGAGATGCATATACAGAATTTATTGATGATAGTATTGTTAAAAATGAAAATCATGCACAAATTCGTGCTCATACACACGGAGATAGTAAAAATCCAAATGCGGTAATTAAATATATTGCATTACAATCATGGGATTTTTTTTGAAACTTCATAATCAACTCTTTTTTATAAAATGTAATAAATTACATTTTATAAAAAATTGTGATTTAATTGCTAAAGCTTCATAATCAACTCTTTTTTATAAAAT
>C687J13239_1001201_pt1 | contig 11085 bp, 12 predicted proteins | sample RifGroD2_FD_13239 | JGI IMG/M metagenome (IMG submission 13239) | reverse complement strand
TTCCACCACCGCGCTGTTGAAGAAAATCCGCTCGCTATGAACGCGGGAAGTAACGTAGGGTGCATTCCATGCACCAATGGTAATGGTGCATGGAATGCACCCTACGAAAATTGGTAACGCAAATTAGCATGACAGGAGCATAAAAATGGCTGATACCCACTTTGGTTTTGAAACCGTCGCCGAGGAAGAAAAGGCCAAGCGCGTCGCGGGCGTGTTTACCTCGGTCGCCAGCAAATACGACGTGATGAACGACCTGATGTCGGTCGGGCTGCACCGCCTGTGGAAACGCTTCGCGGTCGGCGTCAGCGGCGTGCGCGAGGGGCAGCGCGTGCTGGACGTGGCGGGCGGCTCGGCGGATCTGTCGCGGCTGTTCCTCAAGAAGGTCGGCCGCAGCGGTCAGGTGGTGCTCACCGACATCAACAACGCGATGCTGCGCGTCGGCCGCGACCGCCTGCTCGACGAAGGCATCGCCACGCCGGCCGCACAATGCGACGCCGAACACCTGCCGTTCCCCGACAGCTACTTTGATTGTGTCAGCATCGCCTTCGGCCTGCGCAACGTCACCCACAAGGATGCGGCGCTGCGCGAGATGCACCGCGTGATCCGGCCGGGCGGGCGCGTCATCGTGCTGGAGTTTTCCAAAATCGCCAAACCGCTGGAGCCGTTCTACGACGCCTATTCGTTCAAACTGCTGCCCAAGATCGGCGAGATCGTCGCCAACGACGCCGACAGCTACCGCTACCTCGCCGAATCCATCCGCATGCATCCGGGGCAGGAAGAGCTGAAGAAGATGATGGAAGAAGCCGGGCTGGAGCGCGTCGAATACTTCAACCTGACCGGCGGCGTGGTGGCGGTGCATCGGGGGTATAAGCTGTAATGAATGCTGAAGAGATTGAAAAATTTTTAGGATTGTCCAAAGGGGCCTTCAACCATATACCTGTTTATGCACGAAACGCAGCCTTATCTGCTATTGCAAAGGTTCGTGAATTAGAAGAGCAAAATCTCTTTCGCCCCGGACTTTACTACATCGCACTTATTGATCTTTCTGCCTCTACTGTTGCCTCTGCGCACCTTAGCCCAGAAATAAACAAACGTAGGATAGAAACCTTCATTACAGCCACTGTCGAAGCGTTAGGTTCTATTGAGCTTAAGAACTATGCTCAATTCGTAAAAGAAATTGGCGATGCAAGCCTTTTCCTCTTTTCTTCGTTTGACGACCTTTATCGCTGGTGGCGTGCAACCCATTCTGCTTTTGAAGCGTATAACCAAGACTGGAAAGATGAGTTGGAAGATAAAGAATGGCCATTCTTTAAACTTGATGCAAAGACAGTTGTTCATTTAGGAGAAGTGTCCTTTGCCGAACAAAAAAACCCAGTAGCATTAGCCGTTAATCAAGTATTTAAAATTGAGAAACTTTTTGCTCCAGGCGAACTTGGAGCAACTGATGCCGTAAGACAAGCAGCTACTCCGGGATTGTTGTCACATAAACTATCTCCTATACGCCATGTAGAAGTAACCCTCCCCGGAGATTCTGAAGTTACTTACACATGGAAATTGGCCCAGTGGGTATCTTCTTAAAGCCCACGTAGGATGGGTTGAGCAGCGCGATACCCATCATTCTCTTGATAGGTGTCCTCTGCCAAGCTAGCCACCACAATTTCCTTGCGCCTTGTTTTAACATCGGCGATGATGTGCATCACATTTGTAATGCGTGAGGTGATCCATGAAAACCGCAACCATGCCCGCACTGCGCGTACAGCCCGAACTCCGGCAGGCCGCCGAGGAGATTTTGCGTCCGGGTGAGACGCTTTCCGCGTTCGTCGAGGATTCGTTACGCCGCAATGTGGAGTTGCGCCGGGCGCAGCAGGAATTCATCGCGCGCGGCTTGGCTTCGCGTGATGTGGCTAAAGAGAGCGGGGAATATGTCTCGGCCAAAAAGGTGCTGAGTAAACTCAGTGCCAAATTAAAGAAGGCAAGTAACAAACAATCCGCAAAATGAGTTATCGCATCCGCTTCACTCTGGAAGCCGAAGATGATTTGTTGCGCTTGTTTGATTTTTTGCTGGAGCAGGATATCGCCGTAGCTGCACGTGCTGAAACCGCCATTTACAAAGCCATCGAGCTTCTCGAAGTTTTCCCCTTCTCCTGCCGCAAAGCGGATGATGAGGGGCGCAACTCTTTTCTGCGGGAGTTGCTGATCCCTTTCGGTTCGGCAGGCTATGTCGTTCTGTTCGAGATCGAAAGCAATAAGACCGTGACGATCACAGCGGTGCGTCATCAGCGCGAAGACGATTATTATTAGTGTCGCCCATTTTTGATTTTTTACTGGAGTACAGTCGTGAGCAGTTTACCCAAGTGTCCGAAATGCAGTTCGGAATATACCTACGAAGACGGCAGCAACTATGTCTGCCCCGAGTGCGCGCATGAGTGGCCCAAGGATGCGCCCGCCGAGAGCGGCGAGCAGCGGCGCGTGTACAAGGACGCGTTCGGCAATGTGCTGGCCGACGGCGACTCGGTCACGGTGATCAAGGACCTGAAGGTCAAGGGCTCGTCTTCGGTCGTCAAGGTGGGAACCAAGGTGAAGAACATCCGTCTGATCGAGGGCGACCATGACATCGACTGCAAGATCGATGGCATCGGTGCGATGCAATTGAAAACCGAGTTCGTGAAGAAAGCTTGATGGGGTTCTGATATGGGTGGCTGGGGTTGTCCGCACGAGGTTGACGGCAAATGCCAGAAGGTAAATAACTTGCGCTGCGATCCGGCGATGAAAGGGTGCGTGCTGTTCGGCCGTTTCGTCTGGGGGGATCAGAACAAGAACCGCCCCGCCGGGGGGTGGGGCGGCAACGAGCCGGAGCCGGAAGAAAACGATACTCGCCAGCCAGGTAGGGCGGATGAGCCGTAGGCGTTAACCAATGACTTGGCCGTCGTTTTTTGACGGCCTAGTCAGATGGCTATGCAAAGCTATCCGCCGAATGCAAACTCAATTTTCCACGCATCATGCGGCGGAAGGCGCTACGCTTTTCCGCCCTACATTTTTTCTTGATCAACTCCCAAGCGCCTTACATTCTATCCCGCAACGACGGCCTCGATCTCATCTATCGGGATGAATCCCTGATTGTGGTGAACAAGCCTGCCGGGTTGCTGGCGGTGCCGGGGCGCGGTGCGGACAAGCAGGACTGTCTATTCGCACGAACCCAGAAAAAATTTCCCGATGCGCTGGTCGTGCACCGCCTGGACATGGCGACTTCCGGCCTGATGCTGTTCGCGCGCGGCGCGGAGATGCAGCGCCGCCTGTCGCATCTGTTCCGCGAGCGCCTGTTGGCGAAACGTTATGTAGCGGTGGTGGCAGGCAGGCTGGAGTTGTTGTCCGGCGAGATCGATCTGCCGCTGATGCGCGACTGGCCGAACCGCCCGCGGCAGAAGGTGGATTTTGCAAGCGGCAAACCCTCGCTCACGCGCTATCGCCTGCTGGCACATGATGCGTCCACTGACACCTCTCGCGTGGAACTGGAGCCGGTCACCGGCCGCACCCACCAGTTGCGGGTGCACATGGCGGCCATCGGGCATCCGATTATGGGCGATGCGTTGTACGGGGGAGAGGCAGAGGGCAGGGCGGAACGCTTGCTGCTGCATGCCAGCGCACTGAGCTTTGCCCATCCGCTCAATGCGGAGCTACTGAGTTTTGCGAGCGACCCGTCGTTTTAGCTAGTTGTTCTGCTAAAGGGCGACTTGAAAAATCCCGGTTTCGTCGCTCCCGCGAAGGCGGGAGCCCAGTCAAATTAATAAACTGGATTCCCGCTTGCGCGGGAATGACGGATTTATTCGAGGTGCACTAAAGATTGAGCCGCCGGTACTGCACCGCCTCGGCGATATGCTGGGGCGCGATGCCATCAACCCCTTCCAGATCGGCGATGCTGCGCGCGACCTTGAGCACGCGGTGATAGGCGCGCGCGGANAAGTTNAGGCGGCTGATCGCCTGTTGCAGCANCGCGGCGCCTTGCGCATCCGGTATGCATAACGCGTCGATCTCGGTCACCGAAAGCTGCGCGTTNGCCTTGTCCTGGCGCGCGAGCTGGCGCTGCCGCGCGACTTCCACGCGCGCCTGCAAATCGGCGCTGGCTTCGCCGTCCGCCTTGTTGAGCAAATCATTCTGCGCCACGGCGGGCACTTCGATCTGGATGTCGATGCGGTCCAGAAACGGGCCGGATATTTTGCCCCGGTAGCGCGACACCTGATCCGGCGTGCAGCGGCATTTGCCGTTGTAATGGCCGAGATAGCCGCACGGGCAGGGATTCATCGCGGCGATCAACTGGAACTGCGCCGGGAAATCGGCGCGGCGTGCCGCGCGCGAGATGGTGATGTGCCCCGATTCCAGCGGTTCGCGCAACACTTCCAGCACCTTGCGCTCGAATTCCGGCAATTCATCGAGGAACAGCACACCATGCAAGGCCATCGAGATTTCACCGGGGCGCGGATTGCTGCCGCCGCCGACCAGCGCGACACCGGACGCGGTGTGGTGCGGAGCGCGATACGGGCGCGTCTTCCACTTCGCCACATCGAAGCTGCCGTCCAGCGATTGCACGGCGGCGCTCTGCAACGCTTCGGCTTCGGACATCTGCGGCAGAATGCCGGGGAAGCGCGCCGCCAGCATGGATTTGCCGGTGCCGGGCGGGCCGACCATCAGCACGCTATGCCCGCCGGCAGCGGCGATTTCCAGCGCGCGCTTGACTTGCGCCTGCCCTTTCACTTCGCGCATGTCCGGGTAATGCGGCGCGATCCTCTGCGGCTGGCTGATATACGGTGCGAGGGTTTCGCGTCCGGCGAGATGCGCGGCCACTTGCAGCAGCGATTGCGCCGGGTACACGGTCGCCTCCTCCACCAGCGCGGCTTCGGCGGCATTCGCCTGCGGCAGGATGAAGGCGCGCCCGTTGCTGGCGGCGCGGTAAGTCATCGCCAGCGCGCCGCGTATCGGGCGCAGCTCGCCGGTCAATGCAAGCTCCCCGGCGTATTCGTATTCGGCGAGTTTATCGGAGGGTATCTGCCCGGTCGCGGCGAGAATGCCGAGCGCGATGGGTAAATCGAAGCGCCCGCTTTCCTTGGGTAAATCGGCGGGGGCAAGGTTGACGGTAATGCGCCGCGCCGGAAAATCGAACTGGCAATTCTGCAGCGCGGCGCGCACCCGATCCTTGCTTTCCTTGACTTCGGTTTCCGGCAAACCGACGATGGTGAAGTTGGGCAGGCCGTTGGCCAAGTGTACCTCGACGGTGACCAGCGCCGCCTCCATGCCGGATAAGGCGCGGCTGTACAGAACAGCCAGGCTCATGGGTTCGTCATTCCCGCCTGACCGGAGGCCAGTGAAGGTAGCGTGCGCTGTGCGCACGTTTTTGATCTGTGTCGTGCGCACAGCGCACGCTACCTTGGTTCACGATTACTTCGCGGTCGTGTTGCGCTGCGCCTCCAGTTCAGCGACGCGCGCTTCCAGCGCAGTGAGTTGTTCGCGCGCGCGTCCCAGCACTTGCGCCTGGATGTCGAACTCTTCGCGCGTTATCAGGTCGAGCTTGGTGAAGCCTTGCGCGAGCATGGCGCGGACATTTTTCTCAATGTCTTTGGCCGGACTGTTCTTCAACAGTTCGCTGAGTTTGGCGGACAGGTCATCAAAAATTTTCGTGTTAGGCATGATTCAGTCTCCCGTAGTTGGTACGCCCCGAAGTGTAGCAATTTAAACACTTGCTTGCCGCACCTAATGGGTGCGATGGCATTTTGCTGCGCACCAGGATATTGCATTGGCCTGTTATGGGGAGGCTGTGCCGCATCGCAACATATTGTAATTAAATAGCAATTTGATCTGGCATGTATCCTGCTAAAGAAGCTGTGCGGATATTGTTATGCCGTTCTCAACTCAAAAAAGGAATCATGATGAAAACGAACGAAGTGAGTTTCAGCGGAGCTAAAACGCGTAAAGCAAGTTTCAGCGGAGCTAAAAGTAAATTGCTGAAGTCTTTGATGTTGGCCGCGTTGGCATTGCCCGGCGCAGCAATGGCGGCGGATGCACCGGCATCTCCGCATATGTTTAGCGCGAATGTCGGTTTCACCACCGACTATATTTTCCGTGGCATCTCGCAAACCTCCGGCAATCCGGCGGTGCAGGGCGGCATCGACTACTCACATTCCAGCGGCCTGTATGCGGGCGTATGGGGCTCGAATGTGAGTTGGATCGCCGACAGCGGCGCGGTGGCGACCGGCAGCGTCACCATGGAGCTGGATACCTACTTCGGTTTCCGCAACAGCTTCGCCGAAGACTTCACCTATGACGTCGGCTTCATCCGTTACAACTATTTGGGCAACTACACAGCCGCCGCCGGTTTTGCCAAGGCCGATACCGATGAACTCTACGGCGCGATCGGCTACAAGTGGATTGCGGCCAAGTATTCCTACGGCCTGGGCCAATTCCTGACGGTCCCGGGAGCAGCGGGTACCAACTACCTTGAAATCAACGCCAGCGTTCCTGTTGCCGACACCGGCATCACTTTCGGTGCGCATGTCGGCAAGCAGACCTACAAGGGTGCTGCGGCAGCGGCCTTCGCCAACACGCCCACTTACACCGACTACAAGCTGAGCGTATCCAAGGACTTCAGCGGTTACGTGGTCGGACTGGCTTACACCGACACCAACGCCAGCCCGTTCTATACCTATCCTGCATTTGGCGGCGATTGGGGCAATGGCACCGCCGTATTGTCGGTGACACATGCGTTTTAAATAAACCGCCGGGGCGATTCCTGCCCCTTCACATGGAATAGGAGAATGTCATGAAAATGGTCGTCGCTATCATCAAGCCGTTCAAGCTGGACGAGGTGCGCGAGGCGCTTTCCGCGATCGGCGTGCAGGGCATCACCGTCACCGAAGTCAAGGGCTTCGGGCGGCAAAAGGGCCACACCGAGTTGTATCGCGGCGCGGAATATGTGGTGGATTTTCTGCCGAAGATAAAGTTGGAAGCCGCCGTGCAGGCCAGTTTGCTGGAGCAGGTGCTGGAGGCCATCGAAAAATCCGCGCGAACCGGCAAGATCGGCGACGGCAAGATTTTCGTATCCGAACTCGAACAGGTGATTCGCATTCGCACCGGCGAGTCCGGCGCGGATGCATTGTAAGGAGACAGGCCATGAACGCAATAAAGAAAATACTCGCATTTTTTGCCCTGATGGCGGCGCTATGCGGCCTGTCCGCAGCGGCGCTTGCCGAGCAAGTTGCCAGTGCGCCTGTGCCCGACAAGGGCGACACCGCATGGATGCTGGTTGCCACCATACTCGTCATCCTCATGTCGCTGCCCGGCCTGGCGTTGTTTTACGGCGGCCTGGTGCGCGTCAAGAACATGCTGTCGGTGCTGGCGCAAGTGTTCGCGATCTTCTGCCTGATCTCCATCCTGTGGGTGATGTACGGCTACAGCCTGGCGTTCACCGCAGGCGGCGGCATGAATGATGTCATCGGCGGATTCTCCAAGGCATTCCTCGCCGGGGTGAGCACCGATGCGGTGGTGGAAACCTTCAGCAAGGGCGTGGTGATTCCCGAGATGCTGTTCATGGTGTTCCAGCTCACCTTCGCGGCGATCACCGTGGCGCTGACCGTGGGCGGCTTCGCCGAACGCATCAAGTTCTCCGCGCTGCTGGTGTTCGCCGCGCTGTGGTTCACCTTCTCGTATCTGCCGATGGCGCACATGGTGTGGTTCTGGGGCGGCCCTTCGGCTTACGCCGATCCATCCGGCTTCATCTTCGGCAAAGGCGCGCTGGATTTCGCGGGCGGCACGGTGGTGCATATCAACGCGGCAATGGGCGCATTGATGGGTGCTATCGTGCTCGGCAAGCGTATCGGCTACGGCAAGGAGGCGATGGCGCCGCACAGCCTGACGATGACGATGATCGGCGCATCGCTGCTGTGGGTGGGCTGGTTCGGTTTCAACGCCGGTTCCAACCTCGAAGCCAACGGCACGGCGGTGCTGGCGATGGTGAATACCGTGGTCGCGACGGCTGCCGCCGCATTCTCGTGGATGCTCGCTGAATGGCTGCTGAAGGGCAAGCCCAGCATGCTGGGCCTGGCTTCCGGCGCGGTCGCCGGCCTGGTCGCGGTCACCCCGGCGTGCGGCTTCATCGGCCCGATGGGCGCCATCGTGCTGGGCTTGCTGGCTGGCGTTGTGTGTTTCTGGGGTGTCACCGGCCTGAAGAAGCTGCTCGGCATCGACGACTCGCTGGATGTGTTCGGCATCCACGGCGTGGGCGGCATCCTGGGCGCACTGGCGACCGGCGTGCTGGCGTCGCCCGGCCTCGGCGGTACCGGTGTGTACGACTACGCCGCAGGCAAGGTGGCGGAGTACTCCATCATCGGGCAAGTGACCAGCCAGGCCTGGGGCGTGGGTGTGACGATCCTGTGGTCGGGCGTTGTCAGCTTCGTGCTGTTCAAGCTGATCGATCTGGTTATGGGGTTGCGTGTGGCGGAAGAGGAAGAACGCGAAGGGCTGGATACTACCTCGCACGGTGAACGCGCTTACAGCCTGTAATTCCATTTCTAAATTCTTTCGTAGGGCGGGCTCTGCCCGCCGATTGTCGAATGGTTGTCGGGCGTAGCCCGGCCTACGGATTGTTGAGCCTTTGAAATGGAATAAACCCCTACCGAGATACCTTTTTACTGTGGGAACGGCATGATGGATACAAAGAAGACAAAGCTGGTCGTCATCGGCAACGGCATGGCCGGGATACGCGCGCTGGAAGAGTTGCTCAGGCTCGCACCGGATATGTACGACATCACCGTGTTCGGCGCCGAGCCGTATGGCAACTACAACCGCATCCTGTTGTCGCCGGTGCTCGCCGGGGAAATGACGATCAAGGACATCATGCTGAACGATGTCGATTGGTACGCGCAAAACGGCATCACCCTGCTTCTGAACAGGACGGTGACGCAAATCGACCGCGTGCGGCGCAAGGTGATCGCCGCCGACGGCACCGAAGCCGGTTATGACCGCCTGCTGCTCGCTACCGGTTCCAACCCGTTCATGCTGCCGGTGCCGGGCAAGGATTTGCCCGGCGTGATTTCCTACCGCGACATCAGGGACACCGATGAGATGATCGAAGCCGCGTCGCGTTACCGCCACGCGGTGGTGATCGGCGGCGGGCTGCTCGGTCTGGAAGCGGCCAACGGCCTCAGGCTGCGCGGCATGGACGTGACCGTGGTGCACCTGATGCCGTGGCTGATGGAGCGCCAGCTCGATCGCACCGCCGCCGGCCTGTTGCAGCAATCGCTGGAAGCCAAGGGCCTCAAATTCAAGCTGGAAAAGCAGACTGCGGAACTGGTTGCCGGGGAATCGGGGCGCGTATCTGCAATCCGATTCAAAGACGGTGAAACGCTGCCTGCCGATCTGGTGGTGATGGCGGTCGGCATCCGTCCCAACACCGGACTGGCCGAAGCCGCCGGCCTGCATTGCGAGCGTGGCGTGGTGGTGAACGACACCATGCAGACCTACGATCCGCGCATTTACGCGGTGGGCGAATGCGTGTCGCACCGCGGCATCGCTTACGGCCTGGTGGCGCCGCTGTTCGAACAGGCGAAGGTGTGCGCCAATCATCTGGCGCAGCTCGGCATCAGCCGCTATACCGGCTCGGTGACATCGACCAAGCTCAAGGTCACCGGCATCGACCTGTTTTCCGCCGGCGATTTCACGGGCGGCGCGGGCACTGAGGAGATCGTGTTGAGCGACCCGTCCGGCGGCGTGTACAAAAAGCTGGTGGTCAGGGACGAAAAAATTGTCGGCAGCGTGCTGTACGGTGATACCGCGGACGGGTCATGGTATTTCCAGTTGCTGCGCGACGGCCAGAATATCCGCGAGTTGCGCGGCCGCCTGATGTCGGGCCAGAGTCATCTCGGCAACAGCGGGCATCAGGGCCAGAATAATGCGGCGTCCATGCCGGACGACATGGAAGTATGCGGCTGCAACGGCGTATGCAAAGGCACCATCGTCAAGGCGATCAAGGAGAAAGGCCTGTTCACGCTGAATGATGTGCGCAAACACACCAAGGCTTCTTCTTCATGCGGCTCATGCACCGGACTGGTGGAGCAGATCCTCGCCTCCACCATCGGCGGCGCCTACCAGCCTGTGGACGTCAGCAGAAAACCCGTTTGCGGCTGCACCGACTACACCCACGAAGAGGTACGCAAGGCGATCGTTGAGCGCAAATTGAAATCGATTCCGGAGGCGATGGGGTTTTTTGAGTGGCGCAACGTGAACGGCTGCGCTTCCTGCCGCCCGGCGCTCAATTACTATTTGTTGTGCGCCTGGCCGCATGATTACCAGGATGATCCGCAGTCGCGTTTTATCAACGAGCGCGCCCACGCCAATATCCAGAAGGACGGCACTTACTCGGTTGTGCCGCGTATCTACGGCGGGGTGACCACGCCCGCGCAACTGAAGCGCATCGCCGAAGTGGCGGAGAAATATGCCGTGCCGACGGTGAAGCTCACCGGCGGCCAGCGCATCGATCTGCTCGGCGTGAAGAAGGAAGACTTGCCGAAAGTCTGGGCCGATCTCGACATGCCCTCCGGCTTCGCTTACGGCAAATCGATCCGCACAGTTAAAACCTGCGTCGGTTCGGAGTGGTGCCGTTTCGGTGTACAGGATTCGACCAGCCTGGGCATCGCGCTGGAGAAAGAGCTCGACCGCATGTGGGCGCCGCACAAGGTGAAGCTCGCCGTGTCCGGCTGCCCGCGCAACTGCGCCGAAGCAACGATCAAGGATGTCGGCATCGTCGGCGTCGATTCGGGCTGGGAAATCTACGTCGCCGGCAATGGCGGCATCAAGGCGGAAGTGTCGCTGTTTCTCGTCAAGGTGAAGAGCGCGGAGGAAGTGATGGAATATGCCAGCGCCTTCATCCAGCTCTACCGCGAGGAGGCGCGTTACCTCGACCGCACCGTGCATTGGGTGCAGCGCGTCGGCATGGACTATGTGAAGCAACGCATCGTGGCAGATGCCGCAGGGCGCAAGGCGCTTTATGAGCGGCTTGCGGACGCGCTGCGCGACGAAAAAGACCCGTGGCAAGAGCGCGTG
>C687J13239_1001200_pt1 | contig 11107 bp, 7 predicted proteins | sample RifGroD2_FD_13239 | JGI IMG/M metagenome (IMG submission 13239) | reverse complement strand
ACAGAAACAAATGAAGTAGATAAAATTTTTAATTTTAATATGCATAAATTTAAACAATATATTAATCTTCCACAAGTTACGAATATGTATAATTTATTAATGAAAGGTATCGCGGTTCATCATTCTGGTTTAATTCCAGTTCTCAAAGAAATTATAGAAATTTTATTTGCAAAAGGATTTATTAAAGTTCTATTTTGTACAGAAACATTCGCGGTTGGCGTAAATATGCCGACAAAAACGGTTGTATTTTCTGAAATAGAAAAATTTGATGGGAAAAGTAATTTTAGATGTCTACGAGCAGATGAATATCGGCAAATGGCCGGGCGCGCTGGTCGTAGAGGAAAAGATGATCATGGAACAGTTATTTTACTACCAATTAAAGAACTTCTTACTACAAGTACGGTGCATCAAATGATGACAGGAGAATCTGTTACAATATCATCAAAATTTAGTATTAATTATCAATTTATATTAAAAGCGATACAATCAAAAGATAAAAAAGTGATAGATATTATCAATAGTTCGATGTTAAATTCTGAATTAATTGGAATGATTAATTATTTAAATAATGAAATAATTAAACAACAAACAGAATTAAATAATTTACAAGATATAACAAAAGAATATGAAACTGATCAAAAATTTAATGAATATATCAAACAAAAAGAATTAATTAATAATTTAGAAGGTTTTGGAAATTCTGCAAACAAACAAAAAAAACAAACCGAATTAATAATATCACAATTAGAAATATATAATTCAAAATTTAGTAATTATTATCAAAATTATTTATTAATAAAAAACAAAAAAGAAGACATTGATAAATTACAAAATGAAATGCATGATTTGGAATTATCATCAATGGAAGAAATAGAAAAAATATCATATTTTTTACGAAAAATTGGATATTTAACATTTGATGATAATTATAATTTACTGGAACTTACTTCAGATAATATCACTACAAAAGGTATAATTGCATCAGAAATAAATGAATGTAATGAAATTCTTTTTACAGAATTAATAACAAATAAAACTTTTAATAATTTGACAGATATTGAAATTGCGACAGTTTGCTCAATATTTATTCAANATAATAAAGATGAAAATGATTATAGTATTGATGGTATGCAAATTCCAAAAAAAATAAAAGAAACATTACATAATATTGAAAAAATAAGAGATAAATTATATCAAGAAGAAATTAATTCTGATATAAATATTAATACAAATTGGCAATTGGATTATTCATTTGTCGAAGCAACATATAAATGGATATTTGAAGGTACAATATCATCCGAAATTTATGAAGGAAATTTTATTCGAAATATTATAAAAATTAATAATATTTGTGAAAATATTAAAAATATTTGTGAATTAACACAAAATCAATCATTACAAAAAACATTAGAATTAATTGAATCCAAATTGGTAAAAGATATTATCAGTAATGAATCTTTATATATATATTAAATTATCTTAATCATATCCAAAATCAATTGTTGGATGATTCTTGTAAATATTTGTAACATAATATTTACAAATACTTAATGTATCTTCTTCTTCTCCTGCCCATGTTCCTGCTTCAAAATTACCTTTATCACATTCTTCATCATAATATTTAATTGATTTTTCACACTGTTGGATAGTCATTTGACAATAATACATTCTTGTCCACATATTTTTTTTATAATATAAATCACGATAAGTTGAGAATCCATTTATTGAATGTATTGTGTTAGTATTTGTAAAATCAATACCATCAATAATATATGGCTCTATCGGATCGATACCACTTTCTATTAAATCTGTATCGTAATCAATTATGTTTTCTACATAATAATTATATAATTCAATACCATTTTCGTTATATTTATCTTGACAATATATTGCTCTTTCATCTGCATTTTTTAAAGAGTGTAATTTGTTAAAAATAGAAAGATTTGATGAATTTTCATTTATAAATTTACTAAAATCAATTCCATCTAATATATAATTAGTTTCTGTCATAGTATAAAATTTTATTAAAATATAAATATCATAAATTTTAAATTTCATTTTTTTCAGTATAAAATAGATGAAAATCTGGTTCTAATATTTCTAATTTGAGTTTATTTTTAGCACCTTCTTCAAATGGTAATGGAATGATATTTATAATTATTTCATCTAATAATTTTAGTGTAATATCATTATTTGTTTGTTTATTATGAAGTGTACAATTTTGATTATTAATAGTTACATCTAATATATGTTGTAATTGATATGGTATTAATTTATGTTTTACTTCAATATCAAATTGAGGTATATAAATTATTATTGTATTTTTAGTTATTCTTGAAATAAAACCATTTGTAAGTATGTGTTTTTGTTCTTTATACAATTTATCTAATTCATCTACAATACTTATAATTTTAAATTCTCGTTCTGCAGCTTTAATTTTTTTATTAATATCATTTGCATTTTTGCATATTATATCATAATCATTATTTTGTATATTATTATTTAGTATATTTGTCATCATTCTATGAACTATAATATCAATATATCTTCTCATTGGTGATGTAAAATGTGTATAATATTTTAATTGTAATCCATAATGAAATGGATCTGATGATAATTGTTTTAATTGGACATATTTTGCAGATTCCATTTGTTGTATTTTTAAATGATCGTGTAATTTGATATCTTCAACATTGTTAATATTATCAGTCAAAATAATTTCATTTTGTATTTTATTATGAACACGTATCAATGCATTTTCTCCATAATGTTTTACTAATATTTCCGCGATAGTTTTATTAGTTAATACCATTAATGTTTCTATTATAAAATGAGATATTGGATTATCAATATTATTATTACATGTTGTTATTTGTGGCATAATCATTGGTATTAATTTTGAAAATAATTGTAAACTTATATAAAGAATATTTTTTTCATCATTTTGGTTTAATATATTTTCAGTTTCTTCATATGTACACGATTTGACAGAATTAATAATACTTTTAAAAAAATCAAATGATTTTAAATTACCATGTAAATCAAATTTATATAATACTGTAAAAGCATATCTATCTTGATTTTCTACTAATGAACATAATTCAATTGTCATATTTCTTGGTAACATATATAATGGATTTATATTTGGTGGATAAATAGTAGATATTCTATTTTGTAATTCAATATCCAATGATGAATTTGGTTCAATAAAATGAGATACATCTGCGATATGTACACCAACTTCATATTCATTTTCTTCATTATGAAATTCAATATGTACAGCATCATCTGCATCATCACATCCTGGAGGATCAATTGTGAAAATTAATTTATTTCTCAAATCTTTTCTCATAGAATTATTATCATAAATTATTGTTGGTATTTCTACATTTTTTAATATTTTATATTTAATATCATGATAATATAAAATTACATTATTTTCAACTAATTGGTCTCCAATATCACCAAGTATATTATCACATATTCCGGATGGATAATTTTTATAATGATCCCAATCATTATAAGTAATTATTGCATATTTATCTTTTTTTTCGGAACATCTTGATGCAACATAAAATGTTGGATATTTTTTATTAATTGGTGTAAAAAGATATATTGGTATATGATGTGAATTAATTCCATATTTATATTTTGATAAGTGAATTACACCTACAATTTTATTTATTTTTTTTCTTGAAATAATATAAACAATTTTCCCATATCCAATTAATAATTTATCATCATTAATATCTGATTTTTTATATATTTCGACAATTACCGTATCTCCATCAAATGCTCGATTTAAATATTTTTTTGATTCAATTATTATATATTTTTCTTCTATATATATAATTCCACAATTATATGAACTATTTATATTTAATATTCCAGTTTTATAAATATTATCATCTAAATTCGTGATATCATTTATATATTGATCAAATAATTCCATTTAGATATTTATTATAACAATATATAACTATTGCAAAGAAAATAAAAATCAATTTTTAACATCTAATAAACATGCTAAAAATATTATTTAAAATAAATATATTTATACGCATATATTATATTATCAAAAATAATATAATATAGAATTATAAATGCAATATAATTGTATTCATTGTAATTCATTTTCAACCGATGATCAACATGTATATTGTTCTCATTTAATATTATGTCAACAACGATCTTTATTATTAGAAAAAATTACAAAACAGAAAATGAAAGAAAAAAAGAAAAAAGAAATGAAAGAGGAAATTAAAAAATATAAATGTTTATATTGTGGTGTATTATGTAATTCACAAGAGAAATTGAATAATCATTTATCACATTGTAATAAAAAAAATTATTATAATCAGACTTTTTTAAATGATCAGAAAAAATTAAATGACAAATATAATATTAAAATAGAAACGGGATGTTTAAATAATTTTTGTTTTGGTGATTTATTGAAGGCAGTTAAAAAATAATTATTTGTATTCTGGATGCAATAATCTAAATTGTTCTAATTTTGTTAACTTTTTAATTTCTAGTACTGGTACTTCATGTTCGATTTGTTTTTTTCTACATTCTAAACAGACCGGTAATTTCCCTTGAAAAGTAGTAATAAATTTGTTATTGCATTTAGTACAAATACATTCAATTGGTTCATCATTTTTTATAATAACTTTTTCTACCGTTGAAACATAATCTGGATTTTGTTTTTTTCTACATTCGATACAAACTGGATTTTTTCCTTGAAAACTTGTTGTGAATTCCATTTTACATTCGCAACAAATTTTACTATATACATTTTCTATCGGAACTGTGCGTGATTTATTCATTCTATAATTTAACTTAGTATACAAAAAATTGATAATTTAACTTATTCACAAATAAACTAAATTATATATTATTATAAAATAAAATGAATGATATTGAAGACATTAAATATTTGTTATAATAATAATTTTTATATTTAAGAATAAAAATTATTAAAAAAAATGAAATTATTAATTTATATATAAGAATTTAATATAATATATGTATTAAATGGATGAAACTAGTGAATTACAACTTTTAAATGAAAAAAGTAAAAATAATATTGAACAATATAAAGATTGTCTTTTGAGACGATTAAAACGAAATATTAATAATAATAATTTAATCTTTTCCAAAGATGAAAAAGATTTTTGGAAAATTTTTGAAATCATTTCTGCGTATTATACCGAGACTGTTTTATGGAAGGATATTGATATTCGTATTAAAGAAATAAAAAATTGTTGTTATGATAATGGGAAAGATGTTGGTATTGATAGTGCATGTTCAAATAAAGCAGTTCAAGCAAAATATCGTTTGAATAGTGAAACAGTCAAATGGGATGAAATTGCAAAATTTTTAGCTGTTGCAAAAATAAGTGATTTTCCTTATAATGAACTATATATTACTACATTACCGAATACAAAACTTTCTAAAATTAAAGCAAATGAATACAAACAATTTTTTATTACTGATGAATTAATTAATAATTTTAAAACAAAATTAGATTCAGTCGATTTAAAATATAAATATGATAAATTTAAACTACGAGATTATCAAATGAAAGCATTAGAATATATGTATCAAGATGGAGATGAAGATGGTGAAATTAAAATTGCATTACCATGTGGTTCTGGAAAAAGTCATTTGATAATTGAATATATTAAGAGCCAAAAACCAACTTGTTGTGGTATTTTTGTTCCATCACTGTTATTATTAGATCAATTTAAAAAATTATTAGATGAACATAAAATGAAATATTGTTTAGTTGGAACTGGACACAATTATGATATTAATTATGAAAGTGAAATATTTATTTGTGTGTATAATAGTGCAAAATTATTAGAAGATATTGAATTTGACGTGATATTTATAGATGAAGCACATCATATTTATCGACCAGAAATTTATACTGAGAATGAAAGTATTGATGATACAGAAGAAGAATCATTCAAAGATATTATAAATAATTTAAATACTGAGAAAAAAATATATTTAAGTGCAACAATTGATTGTGCAGATTATAAATATTCAATGAGAGATGCAATCGATAATGAATTTTTGGCTGATTATGACATACATATACCAATTTATGATAATGATATAACACATCAAAATATTGTTGATTTAATAAATTCACATGATGAATATAGAAAAATATTAGCATATTGCAATTCTGTTGATAAAGCAAAAAAAATTAGTGAATATTTAAATAAACATGGAATAGTCAGTGCGAGTTTCGATGGAGAAACTCCATTAAAACAACGAATGAAATATATAAATAATTTTGAAAATGGAAATACAAGAATATTAGTAACAGTTAATGTTCTTGGAGAAGGAATAAATATACCAATTGCTGACACATGTATATTTATTAATAATAGAGAAAGTAAAATAAATGTAATACAATGTGTTGGAAGAATATTACGAAAACATCCTGAAAAAACAATATCTCATATTGTATTACCAAGTAAAAATGGTGAACAAACAATAAATAAATTTATTAAGATATTTGCAGATGAAGATTTTCGTGTAAAAGAATCCATAAGAGAAAATAAAAATGGAAGAATTATTATGAATGATTTTGATAAAATAACTCATGAAAGTATTTTATTAGATGATACAATATATGATAGATTTTATAATATTATTAAAGATAATTTTGAAGATAAATTTGAACAATTAAAACAATGGATTTTAATTAATAAAAAAATACCATCATCAACATCGAAAGATCCACAAGAAAAACAATTAGGAATATGGTGTTCGCATAAACGCGTAGATAAAAAGAAAGGACAATTATCCGATGAAAAAATAAAAAAAATCGAAGAATTAAATGATTGGTTTTGGGAACAAGAAGATCCATTTGACGACTATTATGATAAATTAAAACAATGGATTATAATTAATAAAAAACTTCCATCAAGTATGTCAAAAAATCCACAAGAAAAACAATTAGGACAATGGTGTTCAGATAAACGTAAATATAAAAAGAAAGGAAAATTATCTGATGACAAAATACAAAAATTAGAAAAATTAACTGGATGGTATTGGGATCAAGAAGATCCATTTGACGATTCATACGAACAATTGAAACAATGGATTATAATTAGTACGAAATTTCCAGCATTAACATCAAATGATCCACAAGAAAAACAATTAGGTTCATGGTGTTCAAATCAACGTACAAATAAAAAGAAAGGAAAATTATCTGATGACAAAATACATAAATTAGAAAAATTAACTGGTTGGTATTGGAAGCAAGAAGATTCATTTGATGGTCTTTATAATGAATTAAAACAATGGATACTAATTAATAACAGAATACCATATGAACGATCAAAAGATCCACAAGACAAACAATTAGGTTCATGGTGTTCTCGTCAACGTACAAATAAAAAGAAAGGAAAATTATCTGACGACAAAATACAGAAATTAGAAAAATTAACTGGTTGGTATTGGAAGCAAGAAGATTCATTTGATGATCATTATGATGAATTAAAACAATGGATAATAATTAATAACAGAATACCATATGAACGATCAAACGATCCACAAGACAAACAATTAGGTTCATGGTGTTCTCGTCAACGTGCAAATAAAAAGAAAGGAAAATTATCTGATGACAAAATAAATAAATTAGAAAAATTAATCGGTTGGTATTGGAGTAAATAATTAAATATTATATCAACAACAATCATTTATGATTATTATCAAATTTGTAATCATAAATGTCTGTATTGTTATGCAACACCATTAGAATAAATTAATTTATTAGTCACCAAGTAACAAATTAGCTGCCATTTCATAATTCTTATAACATCTAATATATGCCATAATTGTTTCATCACGAGATTTTCCGATAATTTCCATTAAATTTTGGATATTCATAAAATCCTCTTCAGTAAATTCTACTGTTACATCACGAGGATTTCTTGGTGGTGGATTATTTGTTTGTTGATTAGTATCAATAACTCTAGCGCCTTGCATAATATGTTCTGCAAAAGTTAATAAATTATCAAAAATATTGCCGGATGGTTCTTGTTCTGGATATTGTGTTTGTCCTTCTACTAGATCTGGTTCAAATTCTTGATCTGGTATAGGTTCTGGTTCATATGATTCAGCCATAGAAATTTTTGGAAATATTTTTGGAGTTGGTTGTGTTTTTGAGGGTGATACACATAATATTATTAAACAATTATCGGTAATATTTGCGTCAATAATATTTTGATCATCATGTAATATTTTTCCCTTGTATATTAGTTTTTGTTGGGAACATGGTATTTCACAATCATTTTCAATACATTTCATAATATTTAACACGGTTGATTCATCATCAATTTCAATATTTTTTTCAGTACCGTTAATAAATTTAATACGAATCCTCATATTGAGATATTAACAATATATACTAATACATTTATCAAACACTTTAAAATTCAATTTTTTCAAAAATATACAAAAAAATGATTTTTTAAGTTTTTAATAAACATACTTAAGGAAATGTTTTAATTAATAATTACTAAAATGTCCGAAATCATAGATTATGATAACAATGACAATGATGCAATAACTCAATCATTATTTGGTCAAATGATGAAAACACCTGAAAGAGATGATATGGTTAAAAATAATGCTGGAGGATATGTATTTCCAGTAAGTGATGAAACTGCAATAACTCGATATTGTATTCTTGGAACTACTGATGGATCATATTATGCTTCACAATCACAAATGGATGATGATATGTTCAATATATTTAAAAAAATGATTGGACAAGGAAAATCAGAAACGATTTTTAAAATTGCATCTGAAATTTATTTAGATAATAGAGCTCCAAAACCAGAAAATTCTTTAAAACTCATTTCATATTTGGATAAAAATACAGAACCAGGAAGAGATAAAATTGTTAGACAACATATTGCAGAATTTATACCAAAAATTCGTATTGGCACACATCTTTATACATTCACAAAATTTCATGTTGCTGGAGAAACAAAAGGATGGGGCCGAAGAATTAAAAATGCTTATATTAATTGGTTTTCTTCTAGAGATGCACAACCTCTTGCATATCAATTATATAAATATGCTCAAAGAGATTCTTGGTCTGCATTAGATCTTATACGATTATGTCATGTTAATCCAACATTATTAACATCCGATCAACAATTAGTAATTAAATCTGTTGCAAAAGGATTACAAGAAACATTAGAAACTACTGGAAATGAACAGATACGTTCATATTTGTCATTAATTCATCGTCTTAAAACTGTAACAGATGATGAATTTAAACAAAATATACAATCATTTGTTGATATAATTCGTGCAAATAAAATTCCAAGAGAATTTCTTCAAACATGGATGCTAAATTATACTGATATTTGGTTAGCATTACTTCTTGATAAAGAAAATAAAAATATTATTATGCCAATAACAGCTTTAATCCGCAACCTTGGAGTAATGTCATCAAAAGATATTTTTATTGATAATAATATTGCTAATATGGTAGCACAACATCTTAAAAATAAAAATGTTATTAGTAAAGGACATGTTCATCCAGTTCAATTTTTAATTGCCGAAAGAACATATTCTACTGGTCATGGTGATAAAGGTTCATTAACTTGGGCAGTTAATCCAACAATTCGTCAAGCATTAGAGGATGCATTTTATATTTCTTTTGGAACAATTGAACCAACTGGAAAAAGAATATTTCATGCAATTGACGGATCTGGTTCGATGACGATGCAGATGAGTTGTTTACCTTGTATGACTTCATGTGAAGCTGTTACAACATTAGCAATGGTATTTTCTAGAACAGAATCTTCTGAAACACAAACATTTGCATTATTTTCATCACAAAATCAGTATAATTCAAAATATACATCACATAATTCAAGACTTGGATCTAATATTGGATTTAAAAAAATATCAATTACTCCAGATTCCCGTCTTTCAGATGCCACGGAAATAACACGTCTTTCAGACTTTGGTAATACAGACTGTTCTCTTCCGATGTTAAAAGCAATTGAAGAATACAATGAGAGTAATGGAGAAAAAGGAAAATATGATGCATTTATTGTTTATACTGATAATGAAACTTGGGCTGGACATGTAAAACCAAGTATTGCACTCCAGAAATATAGAGCTATTACTAATATTCCAGCAAAATTAATAGTTGTTGCAACAACTGCTACAAAATATTCAATTGCGGATCCAACTGATAATGGAATGTTAGATATTGTTGGATTTGACACAAATGCGCCTAGAATAATTCATGATTTTCTTTTATAGATATATAAAAATAAAATCTCATTATATAATGAGAAATATAAAAAATTGATTTTTAAACATCTAGAAAATAAGTCATAAAAATATGAGTGATTCACGAGCCGCTGAAAAAGATTATCTATATAAAAACATCTTTTTCATTTTTTGTTCGTGAATTCAGTCAAATTATTGAGTATTTTTCGACATAATTTGGTTGTATAGGATAATTCTCAACGAGAACATATCCTTTGAAATAATATATTGTTATTTCATAAAGTCCATTCCCTATAATATTTTAGATCATGAATACTCTGATCCGTTTTATAGGATAATCTAAAAAATGTAAGTATTGAATTATATGAGTCGCTAAAAAAGATTATCTAATTAAAAACGTCTTTTTTAATTTTTGTTCATATAAACATGTTCATTTCAAATTAGAGTACATTTCCAATATTAATTTGGACAATTTAGGGACGGAACCAAAGGTTCTAGCCCTTCGAGCCGACATCGAAGAATTATTTAAATAAAAACAGAGTTGACTTCTTTGATATTTTAGTTCGTAAAAACTCGTCTTATACAATTTATGATTATATTGTACTCATAATCCGAAGTATAAGATTATTTAATAAATACAAGTGTTCTGCGGTAATTAGGTTAGTTTTATTAGTTTATTTTTAATTTTAATAATAATAATATTATCTTCTAAACTTAGCTAGAAATAATATTATAGCTAGTCTAAATTTTATTTGGACATTATTTTATAAAAAATTGAATTTTAAACTGCCTGAAATGTAAACCATTTAATAAAAATTGCGTGGTT
>C687J13239_1001180_pt1 | contig 11226 bp, 6 predicted proteins | sample RifGroD2_FD_13239 | JGI IMG/M metagenome (IMG submission 13239) | reverse complement strand
GCCGAGCCAGCCGCGGAAGGCGTCGGCTTCGCCGGTGGAGCGGGCGCCGGCGGCGGCTTTATAGTAGAGCGCCAGCTCGGCCTCAACGGCTTTTTCAGTTATCACGCCGGAGCAAAGGCCCAGTTTCACGCTTTCGAAGTCGCCCGCGCGCAGGAGTCTGAACTCCGGCGGCAGGGCCGCGCCCCGGCGGGCGAAAAGAATGGAGAAGGCGTCCCAGTAGACCAGCGCCCATTTCTCCTCGGGCATGAAGAGCAGGTAGGCAGGCCGCAGTACCGCAGCGCCGCCGGCCAGCTGTTGCGGCAGCAGGGCGCGGTCCCGGCGGAACAGCGCCAGCCCGAAGCCGTTCTGAACGGCGTATTTTTCCCAGGTCTCCTGGTCCGCCATGGCCGCGCTGACCGGGACCAGGTATTTATGGAACAGGTAGCGCCCGTCGGTGAAGACCTTGTAATCCGGGCTCAGGGCCCAGCCCAGGTAGCCGCCCCAGGTCCACGGGTTATACATTTTCCTTCCGGCGAGTTGCGCTGAATTGGCCTTCAGGTAGGCGGCGGCGCCGGCGGCCTCCTCGCCCAGGTTCACCTTGAAGGCGGCGTAGCGCGGCCAGACCAGCAGGGCCAGATAGACCAGCGCGAGGCCGAACAAAACACGCCCCCGGCGCAGCAGCCGTTCCGGCTCCCAGAGCCGCGCCGCCGCGTCGAAGGAAAAAACCGCGGCCGCCATGCAGAAGAAAACTATGTGCCGGGTATGCCGGGAGGCTTCAAAGGCCAGCGCGCCCAGCACCAGCAGGTGCGCCAGCGGCACGGTTTTTTCCCTCAAGAACCGGAGCAGCAGCAGGCCGAAGCCGGCCAGCAGGGCGGCCATGAAAGGCCAATGCCAGGGATTAACGAGCGTAGGCGGGGCCCATTCGGCCAGGTAGCGCGACAGGGCCCCGGCCTCGGCCGCGTGCGCAAAGAGTATGGAATAGATCTTTATCCCCCACGGGTTGAGCAGGGTCCCGGCGGCAGCGGCGGCGAGAACAGAGGGCTGGACAAGACCGGGCTGCCGCGCTGCGGCCGGCCACAGTTTCCTGTCGGCATAGCCGCCAGCCGAGTAAAACGCCAGCAGCAGCAGGCCGTAGGCGAAACCGGCGTGCAGATTGGCCCAGAGCGCGAAGTAAAGAGCGAGCCCGGCGAGGGCGCGGAGGGAGGGCGCTCCGGAGCCTTCGATCCTGGTTTTCTCCAGCCGCCAGAGCAATAGCGCGAAGAACAGCACGCTGAAATTCTCAGGCCGCAGGTCGGCGTTGGCCATCAGGGCCAGGCCCCAGAGCGGCAGGGCGAAGTAAGCTCCGCGCCCCAGGCCGTTCAGCTTGAGTATGGAATAGAAGACCGGCAGCGTGGCGCCCAGCAGCGCCATTTTCAGCAGGAAGAAACCGGTTTTGCCCCCCAGCGCGTAAACCGGGTAATAGATCAGCTGCGCCAGCCACTCGAAATCGGTCCACGGCGCGCCGGCCTCGGTCCAGGAGAGGAAATCAGCCGAAGGCAGGCTGAGGTTATTAAAAATGTATTTACCCGCGGAGAGATGCCAGAAAAGGTCGGGGTTCAGCACCGGCATGGCCAGCGCCCCCAGGGCGAGTATCACGCCGGCCCACAAGCCGAACTTTTTAGAAACGGTGGTTTCATGTTCCATTTAAATAGCGGGGGAGCGCCTGCGCCCGTCTGCTCCGCCTGCCTTAATAATAACAAAAAGAGTTCGTTCTGCGCTTTTTTTCGCGGCCCGCCGCCCCCAGCTCCCGGCATAGCCGGTTTTTGGTCTTTTTATCTGAAAATATATATTTTCAAATGAAAATATTGCCGTAAGTTTTTCCTTTCACAACTTAACAGCGTCCCGGACTTTACGCCGTGCCTGCCGGCAAGCAGGCGTTTTTCCATAATTGGCATACAAATTGTTCTGTATTGGCTAAGCACCAAACACGAACAGGGGAAAATGGAAATGAAAAAACTGAACCTTCTTATAGCGCTGCTGGCGATCCTGGTCACGGCTTCTGCGGCCGGCGCCGGAGAAATGCAGGCCTTGTTCGACAGCAAGCCCAGGGCGGAGCGGATCAGCCTGCGGCACATGATCGAGAAAAACGCGCCGGAGGTCAAGACTGACGCCTTGAAGGTCTACACCGGCAAGCCCAAGTTTTCTCCCGAAAAGCAGTGCTTTGACGTACGCCGGACCAGCAAGGACGGCGCCGCGCCCAAATTCTGGGCCAACTTCGGCAGCGTTTACGGCTACGAGACCTGCGCGCGCAACAGCCAGGGCGTAGAGGAGTGCAAATGGGAAACGCTCTCTACCCACAGCGCCAGGACCGAAGTAACCATGCGCAGCCGCGAACTGTGGAACGGGGAAGCCGAAGACATGCAGCTCTGCTACAATTTCGTAAAGAAAGAGGCCACCTACAGCCTGTCCAGCCCTTTTGAATACGAGGTAAAGACCACGGGCCTGCCCGGCGTCCAGACTGGTTTCGCCCTCGAGTTCACCCCCCTCTACCGCAAGCCCGCCGCGCCGGACGCGGCCATACTGGAACTGCGGGAGTTCTCCTACGACCAGGCGCGCGGCGAGTTCACGCTGAAGCTGGATAGCAGCGCTTCCAGCCGGTACTGGGGCACCAGGTTCCAGGTAAGCGTGGAACTTGTCCAGGACAGGATGTTCGATTTCTCGAAGGGGACGAAGGTCTACGAGTTCCCCATAAGCTACCACGCCGGCAGCCCCGTGATCACCTTCAAGGAGAGCGACTTCGATTCCGACAAAGACGCCGCCGGGTTCCGCGGCAAGCCGAAGAGGTTCTTCGTGAAATGGGGCTTCAAGGTCGTAGGCAGCCCCTATCACACCGACACCCTCATAGAAAAAGGCAGGACCGATATACTGCAGGTCATATAGCAAAGCGGCCCCTGAAAAAAACCGGGGTTTAAAACAGCGGAAAAATTAAACCGGTCTTCGAAAGAAGACCGGTTTTTTCACGCCTGGCCGGGATTTTTACCTATCCGGGCGCGTAGAAGTCCGCATAGCGGCAGGCGGCAAGGGAAGATATCATATGAATATTGCCGCTCAAGCCGGGCCGGGGAGAATTAAAAGTGAACAAAACCAAGCGCAGCGCTAAAACACGGGAAAGCGGGCAGCCCAGGGCGCTCAGCGCATCGGCCGCGCGGGGCCGCCCCTCCGCAGCCTCACGCCGGATTTCAACGGACGCGCCCGCGAAGAGATTTATCGCGCCCCGGCTAAGCCGGGCGGCCAGCGAGCTGCTGCGCCGCTACTTCGGGATGCAGGCGGCGCAGACAGCGGGAGGGGCCGTCTGAAAACAGCCCCGGGGCAGACTTACCTGAACCCAGCTATGACGAAAAATCAAGAGGCGCCCGCAACCAAGCGGGTCCATGTCATTACCTTCCTGGCGGCCCTGGCCGCCTGCCTGGCCGTCGTGCTGTGGATGATCGCGCCGTACCTGCTGTCCTTGTTCCTGGGCGGGACCCTGGCCATGCTCGCCTATCCCGCCTTTCGCTGGTTCCGGGCAAGAAAATGGGGCCCGAGGCTGGCCGCGTCCGCGGTAACAGCCCTGCTGCTCCTGCTGGTCATAGCCCCGCTGGCCGGCTTCTCCATCCTGGCCGTAAAACAGGGGATCGCCATCGGGCATGAGATGTCCGAGCTGAAAGAATTTTCGCCCAAGTCGATAACCGCCGCCCTTAGCCGCTGGCAGCTTGTCAAGACGGTGTTCGGGAACCCCGCGCAGGTCAACGCGCGGCTCAAAAGCGCGATCCAGGCCACCGGGCAGCTCACCAGCAAGGCCGTCCTGGACCTGGGCAAAGGCGTCCCCGTGCTGCTGCTCCAGCTGCTGCTGGCCATGATCGCCTTCTTCTTCTTCCTGCTCAACGGCGAAGAGTTCGTCGCCTGGATACTCGGCCTGCGCGTGTTCGACCGGAACGTGCAGGAAAAGCTCGTCCAGTCGTTCCGCGACACCACCATCTCCGCAGTACTGGCCGGGCTCGCCGCCGCCGCGTCCCAGGCGGCCCTGATCGTAACCGGGTTCCTGCTTATCGGGGTGCCGGGCGCCTTCCTGGCCGGGGGCCTCACCTTCATCTTCGCGTGGATCCCCATGCTGGGCACGGCTCCCGCTTCGCTGGCGGGAATGCTTTATCTTTACGTTACGCAGGGGTCGGCCCTGCAGATGGCGCTGCTGGTGGTCATGGCGCTGGCCGCCAGCGTCATCGACAATTTGATCCCCCCCCTGGTGCTGAAAGGCCGGGCTGATATGCACCCGCTGGTGGGGCTCATAGCCATCATCGGCGGGCTGCAGATGTTCGGGATACAGGGCGTGCTCATAGGTCCTATCCTGGCCGCGATGCTGCTCTCCCTGCTGAAGATCTGGCCGGCCATCAGGGGCGCGTTTGGCATAGTTTCGGCGCCGGCCGGGGAACCCGGGACGCCCAGCGGGGCCCCATCCAAGGATAATTCATAATGAAAAACAAATACAGGCTCGCACTTTTACTGACCGCGGCCGGGCTGATGGCCGCGACGGCGGCGCTTGGCGCGCTCTGGACTTTCGACCAGCTAAAGAAGGACGCCGGCGCGCGCAAACGCACCTTTGTTGTAATGGACAGCGCGAACAAGCTGATGTCCGCCCTGATAGACGCGGAGACCGGCCAGCGGGGCTACTTATTGACCGGGAACAAAGTTTTTCTGGAACCGTATTTATCTGCGCGCGGCGTCATCAGCGGCCACAAGGAAGAATTGCGGGCTCTTGCCTTAAGCGACGAAGCCCATAAACACCTGAACGCGGTCTTCCCGTTAATAGACGCCAAAATGGCGGAAATGGATAATCTCATCGAACTGCGCCAAAAGAATGCCGCGGCCGCCATACTGGGGATCCTGAAAAGCGGCCGGGGCAAGCGGTCTATGGACGCTGTCCGCTCCGAGCTCAACGCCTTCCTCCTGCTTGCGAAGGGCGGCCTGGCACAGCACGACGAGGATTTCCACTCGAACCTCCGCCGCCTGTTCGCCATCATCGTCGCCGCCAGCCTGCTCCTGCTGCTGCTCGCTGTCGCCTCGGCCTATTACATAGACAGGGAAACACGGCAGGGCCTTAAAGACCTGGTCCACCTCGAAACGCGGCATTTGCTCGAGGTCCAGGAGGTCACGAATAAGGAGCTGGAGCTGTCCAACAGCACCCTGCAGGTCAGCGAAGAAAAGCTCTCCGTCACCCTCAGATCCATCGGCGACGCCGTAATGGCCACCGACGCGCAGGGGCGCATCACGCTCCTCAACCCCCTCGCGGAACGGCTCACCGGCTGGACGCAGGCGGAAGCGAAAGGGCGCCCGGTACAGGAAATCTTCAATATCGTTAACGAAGCGACCCGCAAACCGGCAGAGAACCCGATACAGGAAACCCTGGCGCACGGTACTACGCACCTCCTGGTGAACCACATCATACTTATAGCGCGCTCCGGCAGCGAAAGGGCCATCGCCGACAGCTGCGCGCCGATACGCAACCGCGCCGGCGCGGTGGTCGGCGCCGTCATGGTGTTCCGGGACGTCACCGATAAAAAAGAGATAGAGCATGGGCTGGAGAAGACCCGCCGCGAGCTTGAGGTCATTAAGAAGACCGCGGATGAAGCCAGCGAATACGCCGACAGCATCATCAACACCGTGCGCGAGCCACTGATCTCGCTGAACCAGGACCTCCGGGTGGTCTCGGCCAGCCGCTCCTTCTACGAAGTCTTCAAGGTGAACCCCAAGGAGACCGTAGGGCAGCTGATCTACGACCTGGGCAACAAACAGTGGGATATCCCCAAGCTCCGGGAGCTGCTGGAAACCATACTCCCCCAGAAAGCGACCTTCGATAATTACGAGGTCGAACACGATTTCGCCGACATAGGCCGCCGCACGATGCTCCTGAACGCCCGGCAGATACAGAGAGTCTCGGGAAAAGAGCGGATCATCCTCCTGGCCATCGAGGACATCACCGCGCGCAGGGAGATAGAGAACGGGCTGGAAAAAGCCCGTAAAGAGCTGGCCGCCACCAAGATCTCCGAAGACGCGGTCCGCGAGTACTCCGAGAGCATCATCAATACCGTGCGCGAACCGCTGATCTCGCTGGACCAGGACCTGAGGGTGGTCTCGGCCAGCCGCTCCTTCTATGAAGTCTTCAGGGTCAACCCCAAAGAGACCGTAGGCCAGCTGATCTACGACCTGGGCAACAAGCAGTGGGATATCCCGAAGCTCCGGGAACTGCTGGAGAACATCCTGCCCCAGAAGGCGACCTTCGACAACTACGAGGTCGCGCACGACTTCGCCGACATAGGCCGCCGCATCATGCTGCTGAACGCCCGGCAGATACAGCGGGCGTCGGGGAAAGAGCGGATCATCCTGCTCGCCATCGAGGATATCACCGAGCGCAGGGAGATAGAGGACGGGCTGGAAAAAGCCCGCAAAGAACTGGCGGCCACCAAGATCTCCGAAGACGCCGCCCGCGAATACTCCGACAGCATCATCAATACCGTGCGCGAACCGCTGATCTCCCTCGACCAGGACCTGCGGGTCGTTTCGGCCAGCCGCTCGTTCTATGAAGTCTTCAAGGTTAATCCTGAAGAAACGGTGGGCCAGCTTATCTACGACCTGGGCAATAAGCAATGGGACATACCGAAGCTCCGGGAGCTGCTCGAAAACATCCTCCCCCAAAAGGCGACCTTCGACAACTACGAGGTCGAACACGATTTCGCCGACATCGGCCGCCGCATCATGCTGCTGAACGCCCGGCAGATACAGAGGGCGTCGGGAAAAGAAAGGATCATCCTGCTTTCCATCGAGGACATAACGGCGCGCAGCCGCTTCGAGACCGAGCTGCGCCAGGCCAAGGAAGCGGCGGAGGTGGCGAACCGCTCCAAAAGCGCCTTCCTCGCGAACATGTCCCACGAGATCCGGACCCCCATGAACGCCATACTCGGGTTTTCCCAGCTGCTGCGGCGCGACCCGGAAGCCACGCCCAGGCAGAGGCAGCAGATCGAAACCATTAACCGCAGCGGGGAGCACCTGCTGTCGCTTATCAACGATATCCTGGAGATGGCGAAGGCGGAAGCCGGCCGCACGACGCTGAACCCGGCGGTCTTCGACCTGCGCGCTTTGATCGGGGACGTCGAAAAAATGCTCCAGCAGAGGGCCGAAACCAAAGGCCTGCGGCTGGAGGTGGAACAAACCAAAGACTTGCCGCGCTTCGTTATGGGCGACGAAGGCAAACTGCGGCAGATACTGCTTAACCTGCTAAGCAACGCTTTAAAATTCACCGTAAAGGGCTCTGTCATACTGCGCCTAGGCGCCCTGCCGGCCGCCGGGAAGGACTTCCGGCTGACGGCGGAGATAGAGGACACGGGCCCGGGCATAGAGCCCCAGGAATTGGCCCGGCTGTTCAACCCGTTCGAGCAGGCGCAGGCAGGCCGGGCGGGCGGTACAGGTACGGGGCTGGGACTTGCCATCAGCCGCGGCTATGCGCGCCTGATGGGCGGGGATATTACGGTAAAAAGCCAGCCGGGGCAGGGAAGCCTTTTCAGCTTTTACACGGTTCTGCGCGAGGAGTCGCCCGCGGACACGGCCGGGAAGGTCCTGCAGCGCCCCGTGACAGGCCTTAAACCGGGCCAGCCGCATTACAAGGTACTGGTCGTCGACGACAAAGAGGATAACCGTGAATTCCTGAGCCAGCTGCTGGCACCCGCGGGCTTTGAAGTCTGCCAGGCGGTTAACGGGGCGGAGGCGCTGATCGAATTCGAAGCGCAGCGGCCGCAGCTCATACTGATGGACCTGCGGATGCCGGTGATGGACGGCTATGAGGCCATTCGCCGTATCCGGGCCGGCGCCGGCGGCAGGGCGGTAAAGATCATAGCGGTAACCGCCAGCATCTTCGGCGAGATAAACAAGGAGGCGTGCGGCGCCGGGGCCGACGCCCTGATCCTGAAGCCTTTCAGGGAAGCGGAACTGTTCGAGAAGATGCGGACCCTGCTTGGCGCGGAGTACCTGTATGAAGAAGAAGCCCCGGCCGCGGGCGCCGGGGCCGGGGAGGCAGAGCTGGGAGGGCTGAAGCCGGGAGCTTTAGCCCGCCTCCCGGAGGAACTGGTTTCACAGATCTGCGAAGCCGCCGTAAACGGGGATTTTCACTTCTTGCTGGAACTGACGGCGCGGGTAGAAGCCCAGGACAGCCACACGGCCGGGATGCTGCGCGCTCTGGCCGGCAAGTTCAACACGGAGAGAATACTCGCCCTGCTGGGGAAATAGCGGCCGCATTCGCACTGCTCCGCCATCCGGGAGGCGGGCACAAATCAGCGGGAAAGACCACAGCCATGACTAAACCGATACCTGTTAAGGATCAGCCGAGCGTTCTCATGGTGGACGATACGCCGGCCAACCTGGAGCTGCTTTCCGTCATGCTGAAGGGGCGCGGCTACAGGGTACGCGCCGCGGTAAGCGGGCGCCTGGCGCTGCAGGCCGCCCGCAACGACCCCCCCGACCTGATCCTTCTGGATATCAGCATGCCGGAAATGGACGGCTACGAGGTGTGCGCGAAGCTCAAGTCGGAAGAAAGGCTGAAAGATATCCCCATTATTTTCCTGAGCGCCCTCACGGAAACGATGGACAAGGTGAAAGCCTTCGGCGCGGGCGGGGTGGACTATATAATCAAGCCGTTCCAGTTCGAGGAAGGAAGTGGAAGCGCGCGTCGCGGCGCACCTGGAATTGCGCCGGCAGAAAGTCCTGCTGCAGGAGAACTACATCAGGCTGCGCGAGCTTGAGAAAAAGCGCGACGACCTGGTGCACATGATCGTACACGACCTGCGCACCCCGCTGACGGTCATAGCCGGCTACAACACGCTTATAACGGAAGACAGGAAAAACGTCCTTTCAGGCGAGTCGGCGGCCTACATTTCCGAGAACATGAAAGCGGTGCAGCAAATGATCCAGATAGTCAGCGACGTCCTGGATACGAGCAAGATGGAAGAGGGGCAGATGACGCTGAAACTGGAGAACTGCGACCTGGGCGGCCTGCTGGAGGAAAGCGCCTCGGGGATGGAATCGCTTCTGGAAGGGCGCAAGATCCGGTTCACCCCGCCTGTAAACCCCGCGTTCGTCCGGGCGGACAAGGAACTCGTTTTCAGGGTCATCCAGAACCTGCTCGGGAACGCTCTGAAATACACGCCTGACAACAGCGGCCTTATCCAGGTGAAGCTGCAGCCCGCCGGCGGCCGGGTGCGCGTGATAGTCAGCGACAATGGGCCGGGGATCGCGCCTGAGCACAGGGCGAGGATCTTCGAGAAGTTCGGGCAGGTTGGGATCCGCACGGACCAAAAGAGATATTCTACGGGCCTCGGCCTTACCTTCTGCAAGCTGGCAGTGGAAGCGCACGGCGGCAGCATCGGCGTCGAAGGAGAAGCGGGGCAGGGAAGCTCCTTCTGGTTCGACCTGCCGGTGAACGGCCCCGCGCGCGACGCCGCCCCCGCAGCGAAAGAATAACGGGCTGCGGCCCCCGCTGCGCCTGAGCATTTACCGGCAGCCTCCCGCGAAATCTATGACTGAAACGAACTTCCCTGAAAAACCGCCGAGCATCCTCATGGTGGACGACACGCCCGCCAACCTGCAGCTGCTCTCCGAGATGCTGAAAGGGCGGGGCTACCGGGCGCGGGCCGCCGTCAGCGGCAAGCTGGCGCTGCAGGCCGCCCGCAGCGATCCGCCCGACCTGATCCTCCTTGATATTTCCATGCCCGGGATGAACGGCTACGAGGTCTGCGCGAAACTCAAAGCCGACGAGAAATTAAAAGATATCCCCGTCATTTTCCTCAGCGCCCACTCCGAAACCGCGGACAAGATCAAAGCCTTCAGCGCCGGGGGAGTGGACTACATCACCAAGCCGTTCCAATTCAGGGAGGTTGAGGCGCGCGTCGAGGCCCACCTTGAGCTGCGCCGGCAGAAATTCCAGTTGCAGGAGAACTACGACAAGCTGCGCAGGCTTGAGGAAATGCGCGACTCTCTTGTGCACATGATCATACACGACCTCCGCTCGCCGCTGGCAGGCATCTACGGCTTCCTGGAGCTCATCAGGGAAAAAGCCGCGGGCGCCCTCTCGCCGGATCTCCGGCGCTATATCGGCGACGCGCTGGGGTCGGCGAAACAGATGGCCCGGATAATCAACAATGTCCTGGACACGAGCAGGCTGGAAGAAGGCAAGCTGAAGCTGAAGCTGACGGAATGCGACCTGAGCGGCATGCTGAAGGAGGCGGTCTCAGGCCTTAAGCCTCTTTTAGCGGGCCGCGAGATCCGGTTTACGCCCCCCAAAAATACCCCCAAGATCCTGGCGGACCTCGAACTGATCTCCAGGGTCATCCAGAACCTGTTGGCTAACGCTATAAAGTTCACGCCCAAGGCCGGAGGGCTTATCCGGCTGGACATAAAGTCCTCCGGCGGTCTGGTCCGCGTGGGCGTGCAGGACAACGGGCCGGGGATCGCGGCCGAGCACAGGAGCAGGATCTTCGAGAAATTCGCCCAGGTGGAACTCCCGGCGGGCCGGCAGAAGAATTCAACCGGCCTGGGCCTTACCTTCTGCAAACTATCCGTAGAAGCGCACGGCGGCCGCATCGGAGTGGACGGAGAAGAGGGGCAGGGAAGCACCTTCTGGTTCGAACTGCCGGTTAACGCCCCGGCTCCTTAGCCCCCTTTTCAGCCCGGCCAGGCCCGGGCCGCCCCCGCTCTAAAATCAGGCCTCCCCCCTCCGGCCCGCCTCCCAGTGAACACTACCTATAACCTCTCGTATAACTCCGCATAGCAGCCCCGTCGCCGGAAGGGTATCCTATTACTATGAGCTAAAGCCTCGTTCCTGACGGAAAGGCAGGAGATATTTTCATTGTTTTCGCAAGCCATCGGCAAGAAAATGAAAGGGATGCTTGAAGATGTTCACGCCGGACTTCGGATATTTTTTTTATCTGTCTGTATTCCAGGCCTGGCCTTAGCGGCCTGGCCGGCCCGCGCCCTGGCGCAGCCCGACGGCGGACTGCCCGGCTCGTTCTCACGGGAAGGAGTAGGCGCGCGCGCCCTGGGGCTCGCCGGCTCTTTCGCCGGCCTGGCAGACGACGCCGGCGCCGTTTACTGGAACCCGGCGGGCCTGGTCCTGCTGAGCAAGCCGGAACTGACGGTGAACCACATAACCCTTTTCTCAGGGACCAGCAGCGACTTCATCGGGTTCGG
>C687J13239_1001179_pt1 | contig 11231 bp, 7 predicted proteins | sample RifGroD2_FD_13239 | JGI IMG/M metagenome (IMG submission 13239) | reverse complement strand
AAATAAAAAATCACAATCTTTTATCCATTATTAATATAGATAGATAATTTAATTTGCAAATTTTCCTTTATTTCAAGATAATATAATTTGTAAATCTACACGGTGTTTGAGTGACCTCTTTAGTGCTTTAAGATAGCATTTTTCATATACGGGAAACCACGTCATCATAGCCTTTACTGTCCATCTGCCCCTCTCTTATGACACCGTATTATTCATACTTGCATCCATCCACTTATAGATAAGTAAACCCCACTTTTGAGTTTCTCACATAGCTTCATGCATTCTCAGATTTCACAAGTTATTGAAAGTATTTTCTAGTCAATATATTATTGTTGTTAACTCGTATCCTATATTGTCTTACAGCCCTAGTATTTTCCACACACTGCATTCGATTTTTCTATCTCTTACATCTACAAAATTTCAACTAGTCAGCATGCCACATTCACTGTACAAAATTCTTACAACTAGTCAATCATTACCAACTGCTTTTCCCCCAATATTATAGTTTATAACCGCTACCCAACGACCTTTGATTTTCATACTGTCGTTAGATCAATGTATCACTTATAAACAACAAAAAATCGTACCCCACTCGGAATACGATTTTGCTCTCTTTTATATGTACCATTATTGTGCAAATAAGTAACCTTCTTCATCTTTTATTATCATCACTTTACCAAAGTGATTCAGTGCTTTGTTTTCCTTGTAGTAAAAATATGCCTCATGCTTTCCAACATCCAGTTCTACTGCTTCTCTATTAATCTTACTTAGTATCATTGCTACTGTTTCACAGTCAGTCTCGCCATATACGTTGACTCCAACATACATCAAATTGTTTTCAGTCATATGACACACTGTTTCTACTAAAATCTCTTCTAACTCAATGCCAGAAACATAATCAAGTATGATTCTCTCGACACGCCCCATTGTTTGAAATACCATAAACCCATCTCCTCTCAATATAAACCCATTGTTTTATTTGATTCCTGTATTGTTTTTGCTATATCTTTATTGCTGTATTGCAGATATATCAAAGTATTTCGAATATGAGAATGCCCAAGCACTCTCATTAACTGAATGACGTTCATTCCACTATTAAGTAATTGAATTGCCCTACTGTGCCTGAATGTATGTGGGTGTGCCCTATCTGCATATTCACTGCCCAGTATTTCTTTGAAATAACGAGTCATTTGCTGATTCACTGCTTGCATCGATATATGCCGTGTCTCTGTTTTTCTTGTAAACAGGTAATCTTCATTTGTCAAGTTTAATTCTTTCATATAAAGCAATATCTCACTTTTCAGCTTGTCCGATATCTTCAGCACACGATACGCCTTTTTTCTTTGCTTGAGCGTTATTAACTTTACACTGCCTTGGTAGAAGTCAATGTCCTTTATCTTCACGACCAATGCTTCTGAAATTCTAGAGGCACTCTCGAACAAGAACAATGACAACATACGATGTAACTCACTCTTTATGCCTGTTATTAGACGAATGACCTCATTTTCTTTAAGGTATTTAATTTCCTGTTCCTCGTTATCTCTTTTATTATCACTGTTTACTATCGCTTGACCACTGTCATACACGATTACATCCATAATTACACCCCTTTCAACTCTACTTTCGAGTTCGGCATATCCTCAACATTTATACAATTTTAGACAGTCATCTTCACTAATTTCACACCACTTTACCTACCATTTTCAACAGCCTACTTTCGAAAATAGACCATATTCTAAACTAAACAAACTTCTATATTCACTGTTACTTTCTCATAAGTCTGTTGTTTATAATAATCATCAACCGCATCATCATCATTTCGTCCTTGTTCCACGGATTAAGGGTGGAGAAGTTATCTTCAACAAAAGTAACATCCATTCCCTTCTTATAGTTGATATATTCCACAAGCTCAACCAACTGTTTTATGCCTCGAATCACTTTGTTCATGTTGCTGAACACAATCTCTGTTCCCTGTGGAAATTTATTGATGATTTCATACAGAGTCTGTACTCCAGCCTCTGTTCGATAATGATAAAACTCGTCTATCGCCCTATCCCTACCCAGTATATTCATTTCTGTTTCACCGCCATTTCCAATAATATCAGTGAATATGCCTATGCGTAGTGACTCTTCCTTTTCTTCCATTGTGAATCCCTCCTCGTCTTTATATGTGATTTACTACTTTATACTTCATCATCAAGTATCAAGTAAGGTCGTGATAGCGAGTTACTAAGCTATATTCAATTGTAATATTGCATCAAAAAAGCACAGACATTTTAGCTCATGCCTGCGCTTTATTTCTACTATCATAATTTTATACACCCTATGTATTTTAAAATTTTCAAGAGTAGTAATCCAGTAATTTTGTAATTTTTACATATTATTTAACTTCAAAGTTTGTCCAGATAATTTCATCAACGTAGTCCTTTGTTTCCCCAAGAATAGAAACTTTTGAGGATTTAGGTACAGTTTTTAATATATACTTATTCCATCCTTTGTCCCCACAGAGTATTTCATTGTAAAGAGCATTGTCATACCCACAAACCACCACTTTTGCCTTTGAATCTACCAGTATTTCTAGCATTTTTCTATGTTCTGACTCCGTCATCATATCATTTGCATAAAGCTTTCCACCTGTTCTCAATTCTCCAAAGTACGGGGAGTCATTGAGAATGAAGCAGTTCTCCATGTCTTTGTACTCTTTCAAAATATCAAGTGCTGATTTATTATATACTTCAATGCCTTCAAGGTTTTCAGCAATTTCTACCTTTTTAATTAGACTGTTTTCAAATATTACATCTTCATTCCCTTTACGTATCCCTGCAAACTCTTTCATCATCCCATTGTATGAACAGAGCGCCAAATACCAGACAAATGCGGCTTTATCAGTTACACTTAATGTATCGAATTCCTTTTTCACTCTTTCTTTTATTTTCTTAAAGCACTCTTCACTATATTCTAGCTCAAACATCTTTCTTATTACGGGTTCGCGTGTTTCATTATTGCTTAATGCAGTCATAAGTGCTACCAATTTTGGATTCAAATCGTTGTATATCCTTCTTTCAGCTGTTGAATGAGTTCCAACCGAGAACATTCCACCAAAGCTTTCCAAATGTATATTACATGTCTCTGGTCGAAGACTGTTTATGTCTTCGACCACCCTTGCTTTTGCACCTACCCACTTGCTTATTGTCATTGTTTTCATGCTACTCCACCTCCACTAAGGTATTTTTTATACAGATTACTTTTAGTGCTTTTCCTTGATGGCTAATTGTATATGTGTATCCTTCTTGTTGAATCAACATTCCGTCTTCTGAAAGCACCTCTTTTACCTCTGATGGCTTATAACCTTTACTCTCTACAAATGAATTAAACTCATTTACAGGGATGTTTATGTTGTTTTTTCTTATGTATTCCTTATATTCATCGTTCCCTAATTGTATTAGCTCGGGGTATATTTTATTTACAATACTGTTTGAATTACTATATTCTTTAAATTCATTGAGGTTGCTTTGATATATCGACATCATAAACTCCTTTATTTCCTTTATGTCAAATATTAATCCTAATGCCTGCTCTGTTAGTTTTGCTGTTACTGCAATGATCGCTATATTTTCAGCCGTTGCTTGTAATATCGGCTCATTTGGGATATGTTTTCTAATTTCTGTCAGTTCTTCTTCATACTTTTTCTGCACTGTTGCTACTGTTTCATTTTTAAGTATGAACTTTGCTAGACCAAGACCTGCCGTGCCATACTGTTCTTTACACATTTGCTGAACTTCATTTGCTTGACTTGCATCACTGAATATACTTGTTTGGCACAACCTTATTTCGAGAAGTCTTGGAACTATCCCCATAAGCTTTGCATCAAACTTCTTATTCTTACTACCATTTAGTAGTATGCTCTTCTCTGCTGTTATCACAATATTTAGATACCAGTGTTTTACTACATTTGCAAACCCCTTTATTATTCGCCCTATGGATGTACCGCTGAAAAGCAAGTAGATTGTATCCATAAAGTTTCTATCCCTAGCATTAAGACTTGCATCGTCCACAGCAATCAAAGCATTGCCTGCATCTGCAATCTTTTCTACCATATAATTATCCGTTGAACTAAATGTAAGATTGATATTTGCATCAGTAGTGCTACTGTATACACTTGTACATAAAGAAGTAAGAGTTGTTTTCCCTGTCCTACTTTTTCCAATCAACCCCATTATGATTGGTGTTTTTTTTAACAGCCCTACCACAATAGAAGCAAGACTTACAAGTACCGCCAACTGGATTATTTTGTTGTTTGCCATAATTTTTTTTACTCTGTTAACCCACTCAACTAATGTTCCTCTCTTCTGCGATGTATCCTTCACATCTGCTATGATTTCTTCTCCTTCAGTATCAATTACAGAAGACCCTACATATGCTGTTGCATTACCATCCTCATCAAATATAAATCCTTTCATATTTTCATACGATGGTATGACTGGTAAAGTGTCATGCTTCGTTTGTATATCTTTTATAATATCCCTTATTACCAGTGGGTTGTATACTTTTCCAAAACGTTGAATCTCAAATATCTTTGTTTGTATTTCATCAATAAAGAATTCAGTTACAGTAATGTGCTTGCCTTCTTTCTTCATGTAGAGTCTTACCTTTCTTTCTCCATTTGCCTTTTCAACTACCCCTGCATAGAGATTCTCCCTGATTTTGTATAGTTCTTCTAATGTTGTCATACAAATCGCCTCCATGAGATATAAATTTAAAATATTGATTCTAAATACATTATATCTCATGCATAATATCAATTAAACAAACAATAATATGCTGTTTTGATAGCAAATTTTCGTTCTTCATGTCTATTTTTAATGTTGCATGCACTTTTTTTATACATCATGCAGATTCATCCAGTGAGTTGTCCGTTATACATTATCTTCCCTCTTCATTTCATGTTAAACTATTTAAAATTTATTTTTCAGTCTTCAATACCATCGTTGCTTCAGCCAACTTTAACTGTCTTGAAAGTATTTCTATGTATTGTTTCAGTTTAATTTCATCCATTTTTGCCAAGTCTGATAACTTAAGAGCATTAAGTTTATTTATTGCCTCTTTAGCACTCATCAGCTCTGAAAAGTCATTCATTTTACTTCCTGACTGCATATAATATGATAACTTGTACAATTCTTCTCTTTCCTTGCTATCTACCTCTAGCACTTCAGATATCGCTTTATCAATTTTCTCTTCGAAGTTTATCATTGTTTTTCCAGATTCCACATCATCAACTGTTACATCGATTTTCTTTGTATATATCAATTTTCCGTCCTTGTCTACATATTCTCCTTTCAGTATCCTCTCAAGAGCTTCTCCCTTTTTTATTCTGTTTGCCACCATTCTTAGAGTTCTTTGCTTTATTTCAGGAATTGCGGCTATAGTATCTAGGTATTTAGTCCATTCCTCTATACTTATATCATCTATTTCTAGTGCCATTTCTCCCTTAAATACACGTTCATCAACCAAAGTCATATCATTTAATTCCTTTGCTAACTTCTTTAACTTTATAGTATAACCATCTCCTAATATTTTTCCATTATATACGTTTCTATCAATATCAATCAAATGATAGAATTTATCCATGTTGCCATTCTTTTTCTTTTTTCTGAATATATACCAGGCTCTTTTCAAAACAAAGTAGTTGATTCTTATTTTCAATTTTCTATCTGCTTTATCTAATTCCGACACAGTGACTCCCCCTTCCAATATTCTCATACCATTATACTACATGTTACATATTTCGTCACTATATATCCTTAAAGATTATTTTATGCATCTGGTAATTTAGTAATGTAGTAACCCATCTCATAGCGTGTATATACACTCACCCAATTCCTGCCCAAAGCAAAAGGAACATATAAGCCATTTAGCCCATATGTCCCTTTTCATCGTTATATTGTGCCCGGCGGGATTCGAACCCACGACCCCTTGGTTCGTAGCCAAGTACTCTATCCAGCTGAGCTACGGGCACTTATTCAATAAATGTAGCCACAAAATGCATCTTATTTCTGCATTTCCCTTGTGGCAAGGGTTTGCAGTTGCTTCGTAGCCAAACACTCTATCCAGCTGAGCTACGCGCACATGTTTTGTTTTATAATTATAGTATAAAACAACTACCCTCTCCCTACAACAAAGGTAGAGAAGACACAAAACTACAAAAGTCAGGTATCAATAGTCATTTCATCTGACTGCTGATATCTGACTTTTGATATCTTATTGCCGGAGACCGGAATCGAACCGGTACGGGAGGTAAGTCCCGCAGGATTTTAAGTCCTAGCTAGTCGGATATATCGCATCGCTAGCCTTCAGCCCTTATATATCAAGTCTTTCAGTAAGTCACACACAGGATTATTTGATACTTCACACACAGGACTATGCCTATGTCATGTACTGGATTATAACACAGAAACGGATTAAATGCAAGCCAATATTGGTAAACTTTATATTTTTATCATTTTACACTTAATAAAAAACATTAAATTATATTTGTCCATTTGCTTCTTCTAGAAATTCATCTCTCAATTTTTGCCTTTGCAAAACCTCTGTGAGTGTGCTGCCATTTCTAAAATCAGCAACGCAACGAAAATCAACTATTCCATCTGAGTTTAGTGTTTCATAGATTTTGTCATTGAATGATATAAGTCGTCATCTTGGTTTGATTGATAAACAAAAATGGACTTCCCACCATTATTGTGTACAAATCTCATTGCCGATGCATCACTATAGCCATCACCGATAAAATATACATTGCGGCAATCATTTTCCTTTCTGCCATTCTTTTTTAATATATCACAAATTGCAAAGATTTTTTTATCGTCTGTCATCACTTCGCCTATTCCAACAATTAACCCATTTTTGTCATGCTGTACAGGTGTGCCATAAATATCGTCAAAATATTTTGCTATGTTAAGATTTTGCAGAAATTCTTTTAATCCACCAGAAACTATATAATTTCTTATAGAAGATTTCGCAATAAAATCAATTACACCAAGATTATACTTAATAAGTTTCTCTCCTTCTAAAAGTTCTTCGTATGTAATAGTTGAATTATTGTCAACAAGTAAATCGTTGAAAAAAGCAAAAAATATTTCAAGCGCATTTCCGACATTCATATTCCTATATTCAGCAAGTGCTTTTTCTAAACACTCATTCCTTTCATCTCCATTATATCCAAATTTTTTAACCCATACCCAAAACTTGGGCCATGTTTCTGTAGTCAATGTTCCATCAAAGTCAAAAATATTTATTGGTTCAACATTAAAGATATTTTCTTCATTTAATAGTACATTTACTTTGATTTCTGCCCTTAATTCAATCATAACTGTCCTCCAATCTAACCAAAATTATCATACCACATCTTAAATGTAATATTTATTTAAAATTTTCAAAAAGACAACTTCACCATTTTCAATATATTTAGAAGCTAACTTTTATTATCAAATCCATTATACGTTTACTAAAATATAATGTCAATACAAAAAAATTAAATCCTGTGAAACAAAAAAGTCAGGTGCTCGAAGTATTGTTACTTCTTTCATCTGACTTCTAATAAAATATTGCCGGAGACCGGAATCGAACCGGTACGGGAGGTAAGTCCCGCAGGATTTTAAGTCCTGTGCGTCTGCCAGTTCCGCCACTTCGGCAAGTGTATTTATAATTTTTATATGGGCCTTCAGGGACTCGAACCCCGGACCATCCGGTTATGAGCCGGACGCTCTAACCAACTGAGCTAAAGGCCCCAATAAGCCGACGATCGGAGTTGAACCGATAACCTGCTGATTACAAGTCAGCTGCTCTGCCAATTGAGCCACGTCGGCGAATTTTTCATTAAGCTTTGTTTAGTCATATTATAACCTTATTTAGATTTATGTATTACTATTATAAAGATTTATATTTGTAAATCTTTATGGGCACAACAGGGATCGAACCTGTGACCCCCTGCTTGTAAGGCAGGTGCTCTCCCAGCTGAGCTATGCGCCCGGGATAGATACCATATATAATATATGTGTTGTATCTAAGTATTAATTTACGACCCTGAGGGGACTCGAACCCACGACCTCTGCCGTGACAGGGCAGCGCTCTAACCAACTGAGCTACAGGGCCATATTTTATTTAACAATGCATAAACTTTATAGTCACAGCTAAAAATAATATAAAACCATAATACTAAATAATGTAAGAGAGATGTTTGTATATATATTGGTCAAACCTTCGACCTATTAGTATTAGTCAGCTTAACATATTGCTATGCTTACACCTCTAACCTATCTACCTCATAGTCTCTAAGGGGTCTCATGGAAATCTCGTCTTGAAGGAGGCTTCACGCTTAGATGCCTTCAGCGTTTATCCCGTCCAGACTTAGCTACTCTGCCATGCGATTGGTTTCGCAACAGATACACCATTGGTCTGTCCATCCCGGTCCTCTCGTACTAAGGACAGCTCTTCTCAAATTTCCTACGCCCGCGACGGATAGGGACCGAACTGTCTCACGACGTTCTGAACCCAGCTCGCGTACCGCTTTAATGGGCGAACAGCCCAACCCTTGGAACCTACTACAGCTCCAGGATGCGATGAGCCGACATCGAGGTGCCAAACCTCCCCGTCGATGTGAACTCTTGGGGGAGATAAGCCTGTTATCCCCAGGGTAGCTTTTATCCGTTGAGCGATGGCAATCCCACTTTCTACCACCGGATCACTAAGTCCTACTTTCGTATCTGATCGGTATGTCTACCTTTCAGTTAAGCCATCTTATGCCTTTACACTCTACGAACGATTTCCATCCGTTCTGAGATGACCTTTGAGCGCCTCCGTTACTCTTTCGGAGGCGACCGCCCCAGTCAAACTGTCCACCTGGCATTGTCCTTCTAGCAGATAATGCTAGTTAGTTAGAAATCCTTCATCACAAGGGAGGTATCCCACCGTTGACTCCATATAGACTAGCGTCCATACTTCTAAGTCTCCCTCCTATCCTGTACATGTAATGCCGAATCCCAGTACCAAGTTACAGTAAAGCTCCATGGGGTCTTTCCGTCCTATCGCGGGTAACCAGTATCTTCACTGGTACTACAATTTCACCGAGCGCGTTGTCGAGACAGTGCCCAAATCGTTACACCTTTCGTGCGGGTCGGAACTTACCCGACAAGGAATTTCGCTACCTTAGGACCGTTATAGTTACGGCCGCCGTTTACTGGGGCTTAAGTTCTAGGCTTCGGATCAAGTCCTAACCCTTCCCCTTGACCTTCCAGCACCGGGCAGGTGTCAGCCCATATACTTCACCTTTCGGTTTTGCATAGACCTGTGTTTTTGCTAAACAGTCGCTTGGGCCATTTCTCTGTGACCTGATTTTACTCAGGTTCCCCTTCTCCCGAAGTTACGGGGTTATTTTGCCGAGTTCCTTAACAACGCTTCTCTCGCTAGCCTTTGGATTCTCTCCTCGCCCACCTGTGTCGGTTTACGGTACGGGCTTTTATAATTTTATAGCAGCTTTTCTTGTCAGTGTGGTTTCTGAAGCTTCCCTACTTAATTTCGGTCCCCTTAACACCTCGCCATCTACTGAGGGGTTTTCCTCCCAGTCTAAACTTGATGCTTGGCCGGGTTTTTCCTTTCCCCGGTCTTCTTATCCTCCTGCGTCCCTACATTTCTTATTATAAAAGGTACAGGAATTTCTACCTGTTGTCCATCGAATACGACTTTCGTCCTCTCCTTAGGTCCCGACTTACCCAGCGAAGATAAGCTTTACGCTGGAAACCTTGGGCTTTCGGCCTATAAGATTCTCACTTATATCTCGCTACTCATTCCGGCATTCTCTCTTCTATACAATCCACCCTCGCTTTCGCTCAGCTTCGTCTCGTATAGATTGCTCCTCTACCACTTTAGATTACTCTAAAATCCAAAGCTTCGGTGTTGTGTTTTAGCCCCGTTACATCTTCAGCGCAAGATCTCTTGACTAGTGAGCTATTACGCACTCTTTAAATGTGTGGCTGCTTCTAAGCCAACATCCTAGTTGTCTATGAAATCTCACATCTTTTTCCACTTAACACAATCTTTGGGACCTTAGCTGTTGGTCTGGGCTGTTTCCCTTTTGACTATGAAACTTATCTCACACAGTCTGACTCCCATCTTTATCTATCTGGCATTCTTAGTTTGATATGGTTCGGTAAGCTTGTAGGCCCCCTAGCCAATTCAGTGCTTTACCTCCAGTAGATTAATCAAGATGAGGCTAGCCCTAAAGCTATTTCGAGGAGAACCAGCTATCTCCGGGTTCGATTGGAATTTCTCCGCTATCCACAAGTCATCCAAACTTTTTCAACAGTTACGAGTTCGGTCCTCCACAAGGTCTTACCCTTGCTTCAACCTGCTCATGGATAGATCACCCGGTTTCGGGTCTACTCCCACTGACTTAACGCCCTATTAAGACTTGCTTTCGCTTCGGCTCCGAACCTTTTAGTTCTTAACCTTGCCAGTGATAGTAACTCGCCGGACCGTTCTACAAAAAGTACGCGGTCACACCTTGCGGTGCTCCCACAGCTTGTAAGCGTAAGGTTTCAGGTTCTCTTTCACTCCCCTCCCGGGGTTCTTTTCACCTTTCCTTCACAGTACTATACTCTATCGGTCACCAAGTAGTATTTAGCCTTGGGGGGTGGTCCCCCCTTATTCCCACAAGGTTTCTCGTGTCTCGTGGTACTCTGGATTTCACTAGCTTAAGTTCGCATACGTTTACAGGACTTTCACCTTCTACGGTTGCCCTTCCCAGTGGCATTCTACTTCGCTTACTCTTGCATGTTGTGATCCTAACCCCGGATCAAAGTACAAAGTTCAAAGTTCAAAGTTCAAATATCTTCTTTCGTTTTTATTTGTACTTTGTTATTTGTACTTTGTACTTTGATCCGGTTTGGGCTCTTTCCATTTCGCTCGCCGCTACTTTGGAAATCGATTTTTCTTTCTTTTCCTCCGGGTACTTAGATGTTTCAGTTCCCCGGGTTCCCTCTACTACACTATGTATTCATGTAGTAGTAACAGAGGTTTTCTCTGCTGGGTTTCCCCATTCGGACATCTATGAATCAACGCTCGTTTGCAGCTCCTCATAGCATTTCGCAGCTTTCCACGTCCTTCTTCGGCTCTTGGTGCCAAGGCATTCCCCTTACGCCCTTTGTAGCTTGACCTTGCTAATTCTTTTTTGTGATATT
>C687J13239_1001163_pt1 | contig 11341 bp, 4 predicted proteins | sample RifGroD2_FD_13239 | JGI IMG/M metagenome (IMG submission 13239) | reverse complement strand
GAATCGGCATAGTCAAGTTCTTCCCATATGAAATTTTCCACACCGTATTTTTTCATTGCTCTTTGAAAAATATATTTTTGTTGACCAATCGAATTGATGTGTTCTCTTCTTCTTTTCTCTAATGAACAAGTAGTTTGACCTATATATCGTTTATTGTTTATTAAGTTTCTTGCAGAATATATTATACCATAATTATCCAATAAATATCCTCGTTTCTTTTTTTACATAGATAAAGAGAGTACAGTTTTTATACTCTCTTTAATAAAATATTATTTTTGCTTAATGAACAGTTGATTGTCTACTACGACATAACTACATCGGTAATCCTTCATCTTTTTCAATCGCATCTGAGCAGTGGTTGGGGTCGATTTTATTAAGTAAAGAGCAGATAAATTTACACAATCTACTATCCTTTTTCACTACATGCTTACCCATTCGGGATGAGATTGTTTCGTCTTCATCCCCTCCAAGGATTGCGTTGAATAACTGATCGATTGCTAACAATATTCTATACGGATAGTTGCTCATTAACTCACCACGCAATCGCTTCAACATCAGCAATCTCTTTACATGCTTCAACTTGTGCCTTCATGCCAAAATACCTAAGTATCTTTGCGTCCTTAATTTTGTCAGCGTCTTCACACAGTTGCACAAACTGTTCTCTAGTGTGAGTGAGTACCCCCATGTCTTTAGTAGGCCACCATGTTTCAGTCATGGTTGGTTTTAGTAAGAACATCGTAGCTCTTTGATTCATATTAGCTTGATATTCTAGGTCAAAATTGTACTGATGTTCTACGCCTGTGCAAGATGATGGAAACCCATTTAAAATATCTTGATTACAGCCTGTGTTTAGCTCTAGAATTTTCCGTTGCTGGATTTCGGAAAGAGTAGGAAGTTGTTGGCTTTCCTGTTTCCACAGTTCTGTCTCGGTTCCAGAAATTAAATAACGTACATTACCGCCTACTTCCCAAACCCCTTTTTCGTCAGTTATTTGCACTATTCACACCCCCAAACACTAACTTTACTTCCTGCTCCTATAGAGTTTACAGACGCAACTAAATTAATAGTAGCTATCCTATCTGTTTGGTTTACCCACAACCCACTAACTGGGCAAACATAGGAACCAGTTGTGTTTATAAAAGAACATATACCGACAAGTTCCGCTTTATTGTCAACTTGTATTTCTAAGTCTAACATTGCTAAATAACCTCTGTCGGATTTTGGTAAAGAATAAGCACTAAAACCTGATGAATATAATTCAATTCCAGTTTTATTCATAGATCCTTGTTCAGTAGCGACACAAGCTTGATAGTGATTAGCTGTGCTATCATTATTAAACCTTAATGATAAAGTAGCATTAGTAGTTGTTGAGGCCTTAGTTTGGGCCTTAATCCTTACCCTATTAAAATTTGAAGGGATTAATATATCAAATTGTGGCGTATCGGTGAGTGTGCCGTTAAATATTTCTTTCCATGTTTTGCTTGTTATTCCACTCGTAATCTGAAAAGTATCGTCTCCTGCATCATAAACCACCGTAAAAATCTGCCCTGCAACAATATCCCCTGTAACTAAATCTTCATTGTGATTTTTCTTAATAGTCTTCGCGCCATAGGTATTAACGTTTAACGTTGCAACCCCTGTATTATCCGTGTTAGCCTTGACGTTAAACGTTTGCCCTGCTACATATGCAGTTATTGGAGGGTTAGGCGTAATTGCGTAATCATCTGTACTGCCACCATCGGAAGCGTAATGATGTGCATAATCTACCAAATGCGACACAAGGGCATCATTAACACCTTTTACCGTTTCTGTTGTTCGTCCAGTTCCTGCCAAATTATCTAAACCACTTTGTAATGCTTTAGCATCTAATTCATTTATTATGCCTGAATTTAATTCATTATCTGAAATTCTTCCTTGACCTCTTGCCATGACAAACCTCCCTTATATTATTTATCAAAAAGAGTTAGAAGAAATTAATCATCTAACTCTTTAAAACACAAACCATATCAAATTGTACTTTTATTTCTTTGAATACTGAATTGCATAACTGTTGAGACCGTTAATTAACGAGTCTACTCCGTTTTGATTATTAACATTTGGCAATTCAAGTTTGTTGATATGAAAATGATTTTCTACTGTCTGACTAGTCTGTTTCACAAGACTACCAATACTTTTCATCATATCTATTGGTGCTTTGAAGATATCAGACAATCCTCTAATATTAGTGATAGAGCCCATTACACTTTTAAAATCAAATCCTTCTAGAGAATCCAATATCGACTTATTTATTTGAACTGATTTTAAAAGATTAAAAGTATCAGACTTATCCAAGACAATTTCTTGTTCGTCTAAATATGCCATTCCTTCAGAATTTCCTGTATATCCTCCACTTTTAAACCTCTTAAGATCAAATTCTTCCATATAATCTTCTGCTGTTGGATTTTCTCCTGTCTTACTTACTTGGTTAAAAGCCCAATTACTCATATTTGTTGCTTCTTCTGGCGTGAAATTAACAATTATACCAGTAGAATCATCAACATGAAGAGAATTTGGGTCATTTATTCCAACGGCAAAATCAATATTTGGTTCTGGTTCACTATATTTAGGAGTACCAACAATCTTAACATCAGCAGGAGGATCGTATTCCACAACTTTTTTAGCTAATTCTTGAGCATCTAATATATCCTGATATGCTAATTTCATTCTTGTTGCTAATGCTTCAATTTCAGTTGTATAAGTTGTAAAAGCAGTCTGCATACTAGATATATTGGTTTGAGTTGAGTCAAAAATACCTTGCCATTCAGTAGCAGTTACAGTTCCCATTCCACCAAGATATTTCTGATTTAAAGCACTCATATCATTAGCAAAATCTTCGTATGAATCATACTCTCCATTTTGGGCCTTATCTGTAATTACCTTTAATTTACTAAGATATTTGCCTTTTTCATCTAATTTTTCTTTATCAATGGAATTTATTTGATCTCTTTCCCATGTGATTAAATCAACTCTCTTAGTAGCTAAATCATTTTCTGCTTCTAAAATAGCATCCTGATCTGCAACATACTCAAAATTCCAATTACCATCAGCATTCTTAGTCATTTGCTGAATAGTTTTCTGACCTTTTAGATTTTCAACTTTAAGTAATGCTTGTTGAATATCAAGTTGTTTACCCAGTCTCTCCAATGATGTTCTTTCAATATCTCCCTGACTATCCAACAAAGCAGTTTGTTCAGCAGTTAAGGTTAATTCATCAGCAACAATTCTATTTCTGATTTTACTAATTTCTAAATCTTTCTCAGCACCAGAAATAAATTTATTCTGTAAATCAATTTTATCTTGCAATGCCTCTTGAGCTTCACTTTCAGTTGAACCATTAAATAGCACTTTCTCAACTGCTTCTAATTGCTTGTCAAAAGTATCTGATAATTGTTTATTTAACCAATCTTTTTCAGACTTTGCTAAGTTATTAAGAGCAATTTCTGCTTCTTCAAGTTTAGTTGTATATTCCCCAATTTTCTTTGCTTTTTCTTCAGGAGATAAGGATGAATCATTACTAATTTTAGAAAGTTCACTTTTAATCTCATAAATTTCAGAAGATACAGCAACTATTTGACCACGTATATTATCTAAATTGCCTGCAAAATTATCTTCATCTAAAAAATTAGAGAGAACTTCTAAATCAGAAACAACTTCTTTAAACGGAAAAATTATTGCTTCAAATTTTAGATTGGCGATTTCAGATGCAGTATTATAAACATCGGTTCTAACTGTGCCTAGAGCGTCCGTTACAGATTTGAGTTTAATATCCAAGGTATTATATTCTAATGAATCAACTGCAAACCCATCTCTTTGTGCTTTTAAAGATATTTGTTGTGCAAGCAAAGACGCTTCTTTTGCTTTCTGTTGTGCTAATATAGCTTCTTCTTGTGCAACAATATCTTCATTGTTCTTACCAATTAATTTGCTATATTCTAAATTATTTTCTGCACTTTTGATTTCCCACTCTGCATTTGTTTGTAACTTATCAAATCCTGCCCATTCAGCTTCATATTTCTCAACTATTAATGCTTTTATTGCTGTTTGTGCAGATTCTTCTGCTGCTTGAATTGTTTTAATTTCTGAAACAATTGCTTGAGTTGCTTCATTGTCTTTATAATTTACTGTTCCATCTTCGTTAACACTATCAATATTTTCAGGAGCATTCAATTTAGTAGTTAATTCTGTAATTGATGTACCTGCGGTTTCAATCAGATATTTATAAAGACCTTGCTTTAATGTTAGTAAAGCAGATGTAGAAAGATTTCCTAACTGAGAAACATCACTAAGTCCAGCAATTTTAAATAAATCAGCTAGAGATTTTCCTTTTCCATCTTCAAATCCTTGAATTCCCATTGATTTAAGAAACTCTTCAGTTTCTTTATTTGGAATTACAGATGTTCCTTCTGGTAAATATCTTAATTCTGCTTTATCTCCACTAAGATATGTTTTTCCATCAGGTTCAGAAATTATCTCTCTGCCTTTTTCACCAACAATGGCTTCCCCTTCAGGAGCAAAAAGAGTTCCTTTTGCAAAGGCATTATTAGAAGATTTATTACTAGATTTAGTTGTTCCCTCTACAACATTAACAGTAATAGTAGCAGTTGCATCTTTCTTTAAGGCATCAATAGCTTTCTGTGCTTCAGTTGTTTCTGCATTAACTTTTACACTTGCTTTATATTTTCCATTTTCAACTTCTTTGATAGACTTTTTAGCACTAGTTACATCACTCTTAACCTTAATCGTAGTAGAAGTTTCTTTTGCGGTCTTATCAATTTCTGCTTGGACAGTTGCCATTTCTGTATTAAGTTTCTTCAAGTCGAGCTTTAATGCACTTAGTTCCGCAGTTATGACAACTTTTCGCTCTTTTGTTGTGTTAGGATTATTCAATTCATCATTGAGTTCATCCATTTTTGTTACAACTGCGGCTTTTGCTTTGGTTATTTCATCAACAAGTTTTTCGTTTAATTTAGTGATTTCCTCTTTTTGACTTGTTGGATCTAACTTCAGAATATCAACTTGAATAGTTTCTGCATTTTTATCAAATTCTGCATGAACACTATTTGCCATTGCAGTTGCTGCTTCTTGAATTCCTGCATCCATTTTAGGCAAATCTAGTTTTAATTGACCAATTTCAGCAGTGATAACAATTTTTCTGGCTTCAGTTGTTGCAGGGTCGTTAAGTTCCTTATTGAGTTCATCAATTTTTGCCATAGTGATTCCACTAGCAGTAGCATATTGTTCTGCAATTTTTGCTATATCTGCAGTTGGATCTAATTTAGATATTGCATCTGTATATGGTTCAATAATACCCGTTGCAATATTTATCCCTGCTGTTTTAAGAGCAAGCTTAGCATCAGATGTAATTTGTATTTGAGGTTTAGACAATATTGAAATATTAGATGCATCAATTTGTTGTAATTTTGTATTTCGCTCATCTTCACTAAGGCTCGTATCATTTTCAACAGCTTTTCTGGCATCCAAATAAGTCTGATTTAATCCTTTTCCAACATCACTAATTTTTGTAGTTAGTGCAATAAATTTTCCAACATTCTCTTCAGTAATTGGCCCTAAAGCATCAATTTCAGCATTAAATCCAGCAATTTGTGCATTTCCTGTTTTAAGTGCATCAGAGAATTCTTTATTTATAAAATCAACAAAAGTTTTTGGAGGGACATAATCTGTCTTATTTGCAGGATTTTCAACTTCTGCCCCAGCTTGTTCAGGAGTTTTAGGAGTAATATGAGGAGTATCATTAACATAATCAATTGTAGGAACTTCTTTACTAGTACCATCTTTTCCCAAAGAAACAAAATGATCAACTAAATTAATAGCATCATTAATATCCTTTAATTGACCGTCAGCATTTGATAAAAGTTGGTCTAATTTTGTCTTTTCTAAGGTTTTATTATATTCCTCTTGTGCTTTAGTTGCGGCTTGTTGATTTTCTGCTTGCTGTATCAACAGTTCATTATATTTCTTCTGACCTTCTAAAGTTATAGGAATAATACTTTGCCAATCTTCTCCAGCATCAAACGCTTCTTGAATTCCACTTACATCGAGATTATTGAGTTGTGAAATTACAGAATCAAGATTAGTAATAATTTCAATCTCAAGTTGATATTGAGTAGATGTTAATTTATCAAGTTCTGCTTTTAATTTAGCAATTTCTTCAGGTGCTTTGCTAGGATCTAAATTATTAAGTTTAATCTGAATCTCAGAAATTCTCTTTGCAATCTTTTCACTTTCATCTTGAAGAGTTTCACCAATTTCTTGAGTATATTCATAAGCTTTTTTCTTTTCATCAAGAGTATCAAGATTTCCAAGAATAGATATACTGTGTTGTGATTGAGCAATAGAATCAGTAAAAGGTTTTATTATTGCATCTGCTCTAATTTGACCAATTTCTTGCAAAACTTGCATTATTGAATTTTTATAATCTAATACTTGAGAATGGACTGTAGTAAGTTTATCAATAGTTAAATTATACTCACTATTATGTTCCAACAGACTATCTAAATCTGCTTGCGTGTAACCATCAGGTTTTGCTGTTGATAAATCAGCTTTTGCTTTTTCAACAATAGTAGTTTTCTTTGCTTCTAAGGATGCTTGTTCGGCTAATAGAGATTTTTGTTCGCTTTCCTTAGTTTCTAAAATACTTTGCTCTGATTCAAGTTGGTCTTCAACACTTGCACCTATAAGTTTTTGATATTCTAGAATCTTTTGCAAGTCAGATACTTGTGTTTCAGATTTTTTCTGAAGTTTGTCATAACCTTCATATTCAGCATTGAATTTATCTGTAATAATTTGCTTCATTGAAAGTTGAATTGATTTTTCCTGATCATAATACTCTTGAAGTTTAGCTTTTCCAGCCCTTGTAGTAGCATTATCTTTGTAACTACCATCTTCGTTTTTATACTTTTCCATTGAATCAGTTACTTTTACGATTCCAGCATCAATTTTTTCCAATGCTTCACTATAGAGCGCAAGTTTAGTATCGTTAGCTTGATCAAATCTAAGATTACCTAATACAGTAGAAGTAGTTTCTTTTTGATTGGTTAGCGTGTTTTTACTAGTTGCCGCATTCTCAATCTTTTTCCTGTCATCTACTACTATTTGAGCAACTTCTGCATTCCTTGCTTTTTGCTTATCAGTAGATTTTTCAGTATCTAAATACTTCTTCTTGATATTGCCGTCTTTATCAACGTATTTAGCAAGATCAGTTGTAGATGTTTTAATAACTTTGCTATTTTCATCTATACCTTCATTGATATACTTTAATCTAGTAACTAATGAATCGACACTTGATAAATCGACTTTTGTTTTTAATTCAGCAATAGAACTAACTAGTTTGTCTGATTGGTCTTGATAAGTTTTAAGATTTACACCTTGATTACTAATTGTTGCATTGGCAATATTAACCTTATCCACAATTTTAGTATCAGATGCATATTTATCATTAACAGTTCCATCAGGATTAATATATTTTTTAATACTGTTTTCTACTTTTGCTATTGCATTCCCAGTACTCTTGATTAATTTATTGACTTTTTCTAAATCTTCTGTCTGAGAGTCAATAAGAGTTTCAAGTTTAATATCACCTGTACCACTGGAATAAGCAGGAACACCTAAAGATTTGAGAAGATTCTCAGTTTTTCTATTAGGTAGGATTACTGTACCTTTAGGTAAATCTCTTAATTCTGATTTATCGCCTGATAAATAGGTTGTGCCATCTGGTTCAGAGATTAATTCTTTTCCCTCTTCTCCAACAATTACCTTTCCCCCGACAAAATTACTATCTCCTGTTGCTCTTGCAGGAGTTCCACTATCACCTGAATCCTCACTTGACGAAGAAGTTACAGTTTGAATATAAATGGTTTTAATTTCAGATTTTGTTAAATCAGCTATGACTTGACTAGCAACTGCTGAATCAATGTTTGCCGTAATCAACTTTTCAGCGTTTGCTATTAATGCTAAAATTATTTCATTTGCTTCAACTGTATCAACAGTTACAGGAATATTATCATAGTCCTTTTTTAGAGTTTCCAATTCTGTTTGATACTCTGCTGACATTTCAATTCTAGGAATTGCCAATACGGTTAGTTCTGCATTATTGACTGCCTGAGTTTGGGAATTAAATTCTTCCTCTGTAATACTTTTAGCGTCTAATGACTTCTTCAGACTTTCCCTAGTGTCTTTCGCCTTATTAGATAACTTATCAAGTTCTTCTTGCCATTGCTCTAAAAACCCATCAACCTGGCCTTGATTTTCAGGTTTTATTTCACCTAAATTTTTAATATTTTGTTTAAGATCAATGATATTATCTTGAGCTTTAGACAATGCATTAGTAAACTCATTATTAATAACATTAATAAAAGTAGTAGGTGCTTTGAACGTAAATTCACTTTTTGTTTCATCTACAACTTTTTGTATAGCTTCATCTACACTATCCAAATCTATATCAGGAATAATGTTAATTTTGATCTTAGGAACTTGAGAAGAGAATCCACCTGCTCCTAATTTTTGCATTTGGTCTACATCATCAATTTGAGACATAATATCTTTGATATCTTCATCGGCTTGTTCAAACAGTGCATCTTGACCAGCTTTTTCTTTAGCTTTCTCTAATTCTTGCTGTGCTTTTAATGCAGTTGCCGCCTTAGTAGCAGAAGCTTCTAAAAGTTCATTATATTTTTTCTGACCTTCTAGTGTTGTTGGATTACCTAATTTTGCTAGTTCTTCTTGGAGAGAGGCTGTTACGTCTGCCCATTCTGATGTTGCTGTGATGTTTGATTCTATCCATGATTCGATGTCTAGGTTTTTAAAGGAGGATTCTAGTTTGGATACATCAGCAGAGGATAAAGCTTGGGATTGTTCTTCTATTCCTTTGAACAAATCTTCGTGAGATTGTTTTGCGAATTCTTTTTGAGCCTCTGTTGCTAATTTTATTTCGTTTGTGTTTATTACCCAAGCTTTACGAAGTTTTTCCATATGAGTATATTCTGCTTCCATTGTTTTTTGAACTTCGGCAGATGCAGAATTTAACTCCGAATAATATTGAGTTGAAGCTTCATTATTTGAGTCAAACCAACGAGAAGTATCTCCAAATTTAGAATATAAAATTGATGAATCTTTTAAAGCATTAATCTTATTATGAGCTTCATTTAAGTCCAAAATAGCTTTCTTTTGATTTTCTATAAGTTCATTGTTTTTAACCAAAATTAAACCATAGTCTTTTGATGCTTTTGCTTGCTCAAGTTCTTTTGTAATAGTTTCACTTTTAGCTTTTGATAATTCTGCTTGAGCATTTGATTCTCTGATTAAAGCATCAATTGGGTCTGTGTAGGATGGATCTTGGGGTTTATCTTTTTTAGAACCAGAATCTTTCTTATCATCCCCAATACCAGCAACAGAAGCAGGTTTCCAATTCAATACATCATTCATTTTACTGATTGCATCTGCCAATGAATTTGCTTCTTTTTTGGTCGCACTAAAATTAGATTGTGCCATCCCTAAATCTTCAGCTAATCTCCAATTTCCTGTGCTTTCACTATTATTTGATCTAGCAGACCAAAGTTCTTGCAACATATCTATTTCTGCTTGATAAAAAGCCATATTTTTAATAGCAGTTTCATATGCAATTTGAGTTGATTTTGCATTTTCTACTAATTGTGCTCTAGATTGGCCAATTGTCTTTTCTGCAAGTTCTACTCTTTTCTTAGACTCTTCCTCTAAAAGAGCAATAATAATTTGACCATTTTTAGATTCAGTAGGAAACATAGACAAAAGCATGTTTTTAACTTCGGAATAGCGTTTAGTTTGCTGTTCATTCTTTTCAGTTATTGCAGATAATTCTTTATATTCTTTAACTAAGTCATTTGTATTGTTAGCAAGGTCTAGTTGTGTCTGAGCATCTTTTATGCGCTCAGCTTGATATTCAGTAGAATTCTTTTTGCCTTTTTCTAAACTACCACTTAATTCATCTTGCCTTTGTTTTACAACAGCAATAAATTCTGCCCATGTTTTTATTTGTAGAATATTAATCCCTAAGTTTGTAGATAAGTCTTTCATTTCATCAGACAATTTACTTGGATCAAATGGCAAATCAGACTTAACCATACCTCTTACATCGTCGTGAACATATTGACCTTTCCCTTTTTGAGACTCTTCTACTTCCGCGATTTTAGAAATTAGTTCATCATATTTCTTTATTTGGGCTTCCGAATCATTAATATTTTGAAGACTTGCGTTACCAATTCCATTCATTGATTCATTTAAGTCATTAAAAGCTTTAGTGGATTTTACTACTGTCTCACTAATTTTATCCTGTTCTTCTTTAATTTGCTTTTGTCTACCTAAATATTGAGCAACACCAACTGTTACTGCTGCTAACCCTGCAATTACAGCTAACCAAGGGTTTGCTATAGCCATTGCTTTCATTGCTAGACTAAGTTTAACAATTGCAGAAGTAATGTTCGCAATCCCAATAGCATAAACGACTAATGAAGCTGATAAGGCTGTTATGGCAACTTTTGTAGATAAAGATAAACTAGCAAGCTCATTTAACCCCTTAATAAAGGTAGTTGTTACACCTAAAACACCAGACATCACAGCACCTAAACCATTTTCTCCAATTGTATATGCCAATTCTTGACCTGCTGATTTTACCTTATTAATTTGACTTTCTAAACTGGCTAAATGCTTTCTGTTCTCCTCTAAGGCAGAGAAGAGACTTTGTTGCGATGTTGTTACTGCTCTAGTCGAAATATCCCAGTTATCCATTAATGCCAAAAACCGTGTTAAATGGTATCTTGAGCCAATTGTAAGTCCTATTTGTTGACGTTGCTCATTTGACAAAGTTTTAAATTTAACGGCAAGATCCGACCATATCTGATCTACTGTTCTTACTTCCCCTGATATATCTCTTATAGCAATTCCCACGTTTGCAAGTGCTTTTTCAGAATCATCGGAAAATGTTCTAGAAATCGTGGACTTCAAGGAATTTCCAATAACATTTCCACTCTCTTTTGTGGCAGTTTGGATTGCCGTAGTATATCCAATGACATTATCTAGTGATGCGCCATATAACTGTGCGGATTCGCCAGCTTTCGCCAAACTTTGCGCTAGTCCCTGACTGGTTACTGCGAAATTATTATCACATTCTGTTACTTTCCCTTTAGTTTTAAAGGTAATGACCACTATAATATAGTGGCGAATAGAAATTTCTTTCTACTTCTTTATGATTTCCATAAAGTTCAGACTATCCCTTATAGTTTTAAATAAAACTACTTCTATTATAGTCGTT
>C687J13239_1001150_pt1 | contig 11430 bp, 10 predicted proteins | sample RifGroD2_FD_13239 | JGI IMG/M metagenome (IMG submission 13239) | reverse complement strand
GATAAAAGATAAAAGATAAAAGATAAAAGATAAAAGATAAAAGATAAAAGATAAAAGATAAAAGATAAAAGATAAAAGATAAAAGATAAAAGATAAAAGATTGATGCTTTTTGTAGAAATATATTGAAAAATATTGAAAAAAGTGATAGAATTAATTAAAAACCAAAACAGGAGGAGAGCACATGCTAAACTTAAAAACATTGCAGAAGGAAATACTTCAGAGCAAAGTAGACAAAGGTTTTAACGCGACAGATGTGAACTTAGAATTCTGTTATATATATGCCCAACTTGGAGTGGCTTACGAAGCATTTAGAAAAAAGAAAAGCAATTCAGGAGAAGAATTAGCTGAAATAGCCATTTTCTTATTGGGTTTATCTGAGATGTTAGATATAGAACTTGAAGATGAAATTTTAAAGAAGATGGTAAAAAATAAAAAGAAAGCATGTGAAAAAGTAAACAGGGCACAAATAAGGGTAAGTGAGTAAAACATTGGCATTATTTATACTAATTAAATTATATATGAAATAAGATCAAACAAGAAAACAGCATATAATGTATATGCTGTTTTCTTGTTTGATCTCTCAGGGTCAATTCCCCGCAGCTCTGCTGCGTGCTAAATTTGTCATTGCGAGGAACGAAGCAAACCCATTCTTTAAAAGACAAAAGAGAGATTGCTTCGTTCCTCGCAATGACAACATGATACCCCGTCAGCTTGCTACGGTGAGGTTTGATTATTGTAACATTTTCATTACAACAGTGGCTGCTTCTGCTCTTGTAATATTAGCAATGGGTTTTAGAAAGCCATCATTACCTTGGATAATCTTATTTTTTATGCAGATAGCAACAGGCACTTGTGCCCATTTAGAAATAGTATTATTATCTTTAAATTTTGAAATGATGGTGGAAGCCTCGGCTTCTGTAATACTCGTAGATATCTCTTTAATATATAATGCTCTTGTTATCATTGTCATAGCTTCTTCTCTTGTAATAGCTTTATATGGTTTTATTATAGCATTGCCATAACCACTCAGTATGCCATTTTCATAAGCAGTTAGTACGGTATTGAAGAACCAATCACTTTCTTTTACATCACTGAAAATATTACTCGTTTCTGATTGTTTTAACACAAGTGCTCGGACAATAATAGCAGTAAACTCAGCACGAGTAATATCTACGCTAGGTGAGAAGGTTATGTCATCAATACCATTTACAATATTTCTCGAAGCCAGCTCATTTATATATTCCTCGGCCCAATGATTTTGTATATCCAGAAACTTATTGCTCACTACATTCCCATTTGTTTGGATAGGATTATCGGATGATAGTCCTGAAATGATTGTATTTAATCCCAAACCTATATAACGCTTACCTATCAATACTACTTTTGAGATATAACTAGAGGTTAAATTACCAGTGTCTTTTATCCACGCTTTACCATCACTTGAATAAAGTATTGTGCCTTTATCGCCGGAAGTAATATACTGTTTACCATCCCAAATAATATCAAGTAGGTTAGCTGATGTTCCAGATGCTCTAGGTATCCAGCCAGACAAACCATCTAAAGATGTGAGAATGGTACCAGTGTCGCCAATCGCCACGAATTGTCCATTAGCCCATATAACTTCATTTAATGCATTTATACTGTCAATCTTTTCAATCGTCCAATCCATCATGTCAGTACTTGTAGCAATAACTCTATATGGCTGAGAATGGCTGCCTTCTCCACCATATATCACACCTTGTCCTCCAACTGCGATATATGTTTGACCATTCCAAGAAACTCCTTTAACAGAAAAGTATTGAGGTTTTTCTAGCATATCCCAATCGGTGGCATTTGAAGATACATATATTTTAGAATTAGTTATTAATAAAAATTTACCCCCACTCCATAAAACCTTGCTGTGTGCTAGGTCATCAATATTAAGAGAAGACCAATCTACACCATCACTATATATGAACATTGTAGCAGGATCGCCTGCAATTACGATTAGTTTATTTCCTAAGTTATATATATCTAAAACGGGTGTACTCATATTAAAAACAACATTAGAAGCAGTCCATTTACTTCCATCATCAGACAACATAATATTCCCATCTTTATTAAAGGCCATTATTTGACTACCATTCCATATAATATTATCATAAGTGCTTTCAATATCAGAGATAGACGGTTTCCATTGCAAGGCATCAAGCGAAGTAAAAATTTCTCCCGTATATTTTAATCCAATATATTTATCCCCACACCAATAAATGTATCTAATATCTGAATAAAAACTTTCGTTCCATTTTACCTCATGAGTTCTCCAATCTACGCCATTTTCAGATGCATATATAGATTGAGAAAGTATTCCGCTCGTGTCCTTTTTTGAAGCCCCCACAGCCACAAAACTTCTTTCATTAGCCGTTATACTCTTAACAAGGGGTGGGTTATTAACCAAAGACCAATTTACTCCATCTTCTGATACAATGGTTATAAAACCATCCTGATTAGGTATCTTTCCTGACATTATAAAAACATTTCCGTTATAAGCTACATTATAATATCCATAATGATTCCCATAAGGCTGCACAGTATACCAATCTACGCCATTGTCAGATTCTAGAACGATATTAAATGTGTCTGTTGTACAAGCAATAAATTTACTAGAGCTGCACACAATGCTTGATAAGGAATACCCTACATCCAGGGGCCTTTTTATCCAATTGAGACCATCTAAAGATGTGACTATAGTCCCTCTATCTCCAACAGCAACATACATATTTCCATTCCAAGTAATGCTCTTAAAATCGTTGTCTGTGCCAGAAGAAACTCTATTCAATGTTTTACCATCTACCGAAACCAATATTGTACCTAAACTTCCCACAGCCACAAATAGGTCTTTACCCCAAACGACATCTTGTAGCCATATAGGGTGGTTATCTGCGACAGTCCAAATATTTCCGTCAGTAGAGGACTTGAATACACCATCTGACCCCACGGCTACATACACACCATTCCCATAAGCTGCAGAATATAAATCGTGTCTATCAAATGTTTTATGCCACTGTATAGTATTTATCTGACTATTACTAGTGCTATCTACAATAGAAGTTGATATATTAAATTTGTTGGGTCTCATTTCTGTAAATGCAAAGGCAGATATCAAAATAAAACTTATAATAATAAATGTTAAATACTTTTTAATCAATTCCATAAAACCTCTCCCTAAGTAACTAAAAATATGGCTTTATAGTAGAATCCCACTAAATGATAATAAGTATGTGCTAAAATTTGTAAAATATAAATATTATTAAACTAGATATTGAATTAAAGGTGCGGATTATATTGCAAAAAAATATAAGGCATAAACCCTAGGAGAACATATAGTTCTAGGATTCAAGCCTTATTATGTAACATTTAATTAAACTGCATTTCTAATTACAGCACATATTTTATCAATAGGTATTGTTACTACAGATCCAAGATTGTTTTTTCGGTTACGAGGTGAAAAAGAACCTCTAACATCACCAAAATCATCAAAATCATCAAAACGATCAAAACGATCAAAACGATCAAATTTACCACAACCATCAAAGTCATTAAATCCATCACATAATCCTCTTCTGCGTGAAGTTCCAAAAACACCCGATGGACTTGGACCTATAGAAGTAACTAATTTAACAAGGCAGTGGCTAACCTTTATAACAACACCTGTAAATCCATTACCACATTTACCACCACATTCTGTAAGAATTGTTACTGTCTCACCTTGCGAATCTTCTAAAAGATCAGCAATATTTGAATGATGGCGATGTCTACCATTTTGCGACATATACTCACTCCTTTACTATGTATTGGGATATGTTACCCTAATATATAATATGTCCAAGCCTAAAAAGTGTTACAGCTTGTACAAAAACTATGTGACTGGCTATCTATTTAATGATTGACAAAAAGAGACAAAAACAATATAATCTATTCTATGATTTCAGAGGAGATAAAACAAGAGTTTGAATAATATAAATTAAATTCGAAAGGGGATTAATATGAAACATGTAGTTGAGATTCTAATTGTTATTATTTTTATAATTGCAGCTATTTTGTTTGTGTATAAGAGCACGCAAGGTAAGGAGCAAATACAGAGTATAAAGGAAATAACTCATACAGTAGAAAGAAAAAGTATTTTATCAACGAGCGAAAACACTATTGAGAAGAGGTTTGGACTACCTGAGGGTTATGAAAGAATCTATTATGATGAAGTCTCATTTGAAAGGTATTTAATGCAATTACCACTTAAGGCTCATGGTGAGAAAGTCCATTATTATGATGGCAGGGAAAAACCTAAAAATATTTATGATGCAGTTGTTGATTTTGACTTAGGAAACAGGGATTTGCAGCAATGTGCGGACTCTATTATTAGGTTAAGAGCGGAGTATTTGTATAATAGAAAAAAGTATAAAGACATTAATTTTAATTTTACAAATGGATTTAATGCAGAATATGAAAAGTGGATACAAGGATATAGAATACAAGTGAAAAATAATGATGTAAAATGGGAAAAGAGTAAATCATATGACGATTCGTATGAAAATTTCAAAAAATATCTAGATATTGTTTACAGCTATGCGGGTACTATTTCCCTTTCAAAAGAACTAATAAAAGTAGAAAATATAAAAGAGATAAAACCAGGTGACATATTCATACAAGGTGGCAGCCCGGGTCATGCGGTAATCGTTGTGGATGTAGCGATTAACAAAACTACAAACCATAAAATATTCATGTTAGCGCAAGGATACATGCCAGCACAAGATATTCATATTTTGAAAAACCAACATAATGAGGCCGATAGCCCATGGTACTCTGTTGATTTTGGAAATGAACTCATAACACCAGAATGGACTTTTAGTAAGGATAGCCTTAGAAGATTTTAAAATAGAATAGAAAGTAAGTAGAATAATATTTGTTGTTTTATAAATAATAAAATGATATAATAAAGAAAAATTAATCACATGTTTAGTTTGATAAAACTATAACTTAGTACAAGGGGGATATTTATAATGAGTAAGAAGATTGGAATGGTTTTGGTGGGAGTAGTAATTAGTATAATAGTATTAATAATAATTGTGATGCTTCCAAATAAAGACGGCAACCAAGAGGTAGTAAATAAAGAAAAGTATGATATTCTTATACCATTCATAGAAAGTGGAAAGTACGGTTACAAAAGCTATAATGGTCAAGTTGTAGTAAAACCACAATATGATAATGTTGAGCTATCTGAATATGGAGTAGGTATTGTAGAACGAGATGGCAAACTTGGATTTGTAAATAGTAAAGGTGAAGAAGTGCTAGCAATAGAATATAATGATATAGAAAGTATGTATAATGGATACTTCAAGGTAACTAAAGATGATAAATGTGGTATTGTAGATGCCAATGGAAATATGGTTGTACCTATCAAATATCTTGCGTTTTATCCTGGTGAAATAATGGAAAATAAGGTTACATATAAAATAGATTCAGATAAAATAGGATTTGTTGAACTTAATGGAAAGGAAGTAACACAAGCAAAATATGAATATACTGAGGATTTCAGTAATGGTATGGCTGCTGTAATGCTGAATGAAAAGTGGGGCTATATAAACAGTAAAGGTAAAGAAGTTATAAACTTTGAGTACGAAGATGCACAATTATTTAATTCTAAAGGATATGCAGTAGTAACAAAAAGAATTGGTGATAAACAAATGGAAGGGATAATAAATACAAAAGGTACACTTGTATCTGAGGATTTTTATGATAATGCAGTATGTTACGAGAACTTTTATGTACTTAAAGAGGCAAATAATGAAAACCAGGTTTTTATAAATATTTATGATTATTCCGGAAAGTTATTATATGCAAAGGCTAATTCAGTTGAGTATTTTAAAGATGATAAAATCATAGTAATATCTCTTGAAAATAAATATATAATATTGGATAATAATTTAAAAAAGATAAAAGAGATAGAAAATTGTTCAATAAATGATTTTTCAAATGGAGTGGCTGTTTTTTCTGATGACGACCAATTTAAAAAGGGTGTTTTAGATGTAAAAGGGGAAAAGATCATACCAGCAGAGTATGATGAAATAGAAGAATTTATAAATAACTCAGCAGTAGCACAAAAAGGCAGTAAGGTAGGGGTTATAGATAAACAGAATAATATAATTATACCATTTGAATATGATGAAATAAATGATATTAAAATAATTAAGGCTGATAAAAACAACTATTATGCTATAAAACAAAATGATAGATATGGTTTATATGATGCGACAGGGAAGAAAATATTAGATAATGAATTTGAAGAATTCTTTTCAATCAAAAATAATTTAGTAATAGTTGAAAAAGATGAAGAAATGGGGTTATATAATTTAAGTGGTGACTCAATAATACATGTGAAAGATTGTTATATTTCGTTTAGAACAGAAGGTGAGGAAGTTCTAATATATGTTGAAGATAGTGGAAAAACGATGTATTATAATAACAAAGGAATACTTATAGGAGAGAAATAAAATTTTCCATTTACCCATAGCATTTATGCTAGTCAGTATCTAAAAACAGATAGATAATGATAGATATATTATAAAATAAAAAAGCTTGAATTATTACACGCATGTGTGAATTCAAGCTTTTTTATTTTGCAATGAATATTTTACATTGGATTAGCTTTTTCATGCCCAGCTCTAGCTTTGCCTTGAATTTCAGGAACTACAGGTTCTGGATTTTTTCTAAATTTTTGTTTTTTATTACTTTCTGTTCCATGTGGTTCGCTTGGATCTGGTCTTCTCATCCCTGCTTTAGCCATAAATGTTACCTCCTATATATAAAAATTATCGATACCTATAGTATGTGTAACTTTTATATATTAATTATATTATAAATGCAATTCGTCTTTGGATTCTTATGATTACTAGTGAAGCAAACAATCGTCAGGTAAATTATATTAAAAAACTTTAACAAAACTTAATGATAAAAGAATGAATAAAGATGGAAAGAATATAATGTATGAGATAGAAGGAGATGTTTGCATGAATATATATGATTTTAAAGCAAATACGATATCTGGAGTAGAGAAGGATTTGGGTGAATATAGAGGGAAGGTAGTGCTGATAGTTAATACTGCTAGTAAGTGTGGTCTTACGACACAGTATAGAGGACTTGAAGCACTTTATAAAAAATATGGTAGTGACAAATTTGTAGTACTGGGTTTTCCGTGTAATCAGTTTGCTCGTCAAGAACCGAGTAGTAATGAAGTGATAGAAAATTTCTGTCGAATCAATTTTGGAGTTACATTTCCTCTTTTTGAAAAAATAGAAGTAAATGGGGATGGAGCGCACCCGCTATTTAAGTATTTGACGAGTATGGAAAATGGATTGTACGGTGAAGATATCGACTGGAATTTTACAAAATTTTTGGTTGATAGAAATGGTAATGCTGTAAAAAGGTTTACACCTGTAACTGAGCCGAAGAAGATAGAGGTAGATATTGAAATACTAATCAATTAGCATGTAATAAGAATTATATTATAACTTATATCCTACCGGATTTTTAAAGGAGATATTTCAATGAAAGATTGACTTTTATGGAAAAATATGGTATAATATAAAAATATAGGTATACCTTATTTTCGTATACTATTTTACAGTAAAAAAGAGGTGATACTATAATGGTTGACAGGGTTAGTCTATATAGGATGGTGTCCTATGCAAATTCTTTAAAAACACCAAATCCGTTGGATAATATAGTTCAGTATAAGAATTTAGCTTCAAGACAGTCTAAGATATTAAATACTAATACAATGAGCAAAGAAACAAAAACGGATATGTACAATTTAAAAGAGGCAGCTAAGAATATTAGTTATAGTAATAAATCATCCAGCTTTAATGGAAAAACTGTAAGTAGTAAGGATGATGCAATATCAGGTACGGCTAGTAGTTATTCTTTATATACCAAACATTCGATAGAGGTGTCAGAAATAGCTAAGGTGCAAGCAAATAATAGCATTTACATTAAGGAAGATGAGAGTCCGAAACTAACACAAGGGATGTATAGTTTTGATATTACTAGCGGTAATAAAACATCTAATGTATCATTCGAAGTTAAGGATGAGGAGAGCAACAAATATGTTTTGACAAAGGTGTCAAACACGATTAACAGCTCAAATAGTGGTGTATCAGCAAAAGTAGTAAGTGATGATGAAAATAATACATTTAGGCTGGAAATTTCGGGAAACAAAACTGGTGAGAAAAACACATTTGGAATAAATGACTACACTGGAAATGCAGCATCGGTACTGGGTATTGATAAGGTAGCGACAGTTGCAAAAGACGCAGAATATAAAGTAGATGATAAAGAATACAAGAGTGAAAGTAATATTGTAAGATTAGATAATGGCAAAGTTAACTTAACTCTAAAAGGTGTTACAGACGGAAAAACAGCAGTATCAGTAGTTGACGATAAAAAAGCAATACATAAAACAATAGATGATTTTGCAAAAAGTATTAATTCAGTAGTAGACAAGATAAATTCATCTAAATCTACTTCAAAGTTGAGTAGATTGACAAAGGAATTAAGTAAACTGTCTTTAGGAAATAGGTCAAAGTTAGGTGATATAGGTATTAGCGTAAAGAATAATGGAAGTATAAAAATTGATGAAGAAAAACTTACTTATGCAATTGAACAAGACAGTGATAGTGTAAAGAGAGCGATAGGTGGATATGACGGATTAGCAGCAAAAGCAATTAAGATTGCAGATAAAACACTAATAGGAGCATTTGACACGGCGACTCCAAATATAAATGCGATTGATTTTCATACATATGCTAATAATCAAAAACAACCTAACACCATACAGGAATTATTTTCAGGAATTTTTATAAATCAATCATTATAAAATAGAATAACCAAACACTAGGTTAAAAACTAGTGTTTTTTTGTATAGAAATGTATAAAAAATTCTTAACTAAACTTCATTGACAAAAAACAACACATTTGATATAATGAAAAATAGAAAAATGTAGAAATAAGTGGTAATAACTAGTTTAATTTTTAAATATATACAAGGAACTAGTCATGATTAAAAATCATACTAAAGATAAGAGGGGGATTTAAAATGTTAAATAAGTTAAGAGTTAGGGCTAAGATATTTTTATTAGCTTTTGTGATGATGGTTTTTATGTTAGTAATTGCAGCAGTAGGTTATTTTAATCTTGCAGAATCCAATAAAGATATGACATTGATATATGATGACTATCTTGTAGCTCTTGATAGGAGTTCTAATATAAGAACTCAAACACGGGCGAGTAGTGCTGATGTGTATGCTTTAATACTCGCTAAAGACGAAAAGGAAAAGGAATCAATTATTGTAGATATTGAGAAACGAAAAAACATAGTTAACGAAGACATGATAATTTTAGAAAAGGTAATGATCGATAAAGAAGACAAGGAAAGATACAGTGATATTAAGAAGAACCTTGTTAAATGGAGGGAAGTGCTGTCTACTACTGTAGATATGGTAGATAAAGGAAAAACAAACGAGGCATATAAGTATTTTATAGCAAATAGAGAAATTTTAGAAAAATATCAGACAAGTATTAGAGGTCTTGTTGAACATAATTCAGTGCTTGCAGCTAATACTCATTTACATAATGAAATAGGTTATGCTTTGACAATCAAGGTTTTAATTGCTTTGTTAATATCAGTTATAGTTATAGCCTCAATAGCTACATATTTTATATCAAAAAATATTACATATCCTCTAGGAAAAGTAGTTGATTTTCTAAAACTTGTCGCAAAAGGTGATTTGTCAATGAAAGTTTCTGCAAATTTGTTAAAGAGAAAAGATGAAATAGGAGATTTAGCTGTTACAATAGACATAATGCAATCTTCAGTAAACGCGCTTATTGGAAGTGTAAAGTATGAATCAAAGTCTATAGAAAGTATTGTAGAACATGTAAATAAGAACATAATAAATTTAAATAATGATATAGCAGATGTTTCAGCAACAACTGAGGAACTGGCTGCAAGCATGCAAGAAACATCGGCATCAACTGAAGAAATAGCAAAGACAACACAAGAAATGGAGAAAGCTGTGCAATTCATAGCTGAAAGAGCTATGGAGGGTGCTGAAAGATCGACAGGAATAAGCGGAAAAGCAAATAAGATGATGATAAGTTCTGAAAGAAGTCAGAGAGAAACAGAAATTATGATCAAAGAGACTGGAGAGGAATTAAAAAAATCTATAGAAGAAGCAAAGTCTGTTGAACAAATAAATATTCTAGCTGATTCAATACTACAGATAACTTCACAAACTAATCTTCTTGCACTTAATGCAGCAATAGAAGCAGCAAGAGCCGGAGAAGCAGGCAGAGGATTCAGTGTTGTTGCAGATGAAATTAGAAAGTTAGCAGAACAGTCAAACGATACAATTACAAAAATACAAGATACATCAGGTACAATAGTTTCGTCAGTAGATGAATTAAAGAATAGTTCTTACAAAATGCTTAATTTTATGGAAAAACAAATTCTTTCAGATTATAAGACATTGGTTGACACCAGTAAAGAATACAGTCAAGATGCGCAGTACTATAAAGATTTTTCGACTGATTTAAGTGGTACATCAGAGGAACTTTTGGCATCAATACAGGAAGTTTTAAGGACAATTGAGGGACTTGCGCTTGCAGCTGCAGATGGGGCGAAAGGAACCATGGGAATAGCAGACACAGCTTCAAGCGTAGTAGATAAGTCAAATGAAGTATTAAAGCTGGTTGATAGTGCAAACAAAAGCGCACAAAAATTAAAAGAAGAAATATTAAAGTTCAAAATATAAGGTAAAAAATAAGTGAAAATGGAAGTATATTGGTTTAGAAATATACATTACAATATATTATACTAGAATGTGTTCTCCTATTTATGGAGCTAAAAATCAAAGCATTTTTTATATGCTTTGATTTTTTATTGTAAAAGAAAACCACACGCTATGCGTGTCGGTTCAAAAAGCTTTAGATATACAAAAATCATTTAAAAAATTGCCTCCTTTTGATATAATAAATGTGGTTCCGCAACCGCATAAAAATCAAAAGGAGGCAATTTTCTATGGATGAAAATAGTTTATCACATACAAGATGGGATTACAAGTATCATGTAGTATTGCACCAAAATTCAGAAGAAAAGAAATATATGAGAAACTGAAAAAAGATATAGGAAAAATATTGAGGGAACTATACAGTCGTAAAGAAGTGGAGATAATAGAAGCAAATGCATGTTCAGACCATATACATATGCTAGTATCAATACCACCCAAAATGAGCGTATCAGGATTTAGAAAGGATAGTGTGAATAGGGTCAGGCTTGACAAGTTGACAAAAATATGATAATATTTCCATAGAGGTGATAAATATGCCAAGAAAACAAAG